>Ga0209396_1001599_pt1 | contig 24847 bp, 20 predicted proteins | sample GOMGulsemesocosm_6_FD_184638 | JGI IMG/M metagenome (GOLD analysis project Ga0209396, IMG submission 184638) | Methane-oxidizing microbial communities from mesocosms in the Gulf of Mexico - GOM8C Gulf of Mexico (SPAdes) (version 2) | ecosystem: Environmental > Aquatic > Marine > Cold seeps... | reverse complement strand
AAGTAAACGATGAGGAATTATCTCATGTGGTTTAAACCAGCTTTAGCGCTTTTAAAACAGCAAATAAAGCGCGGCGAACTCACCATATTTATTTTAGCCATTGCGCTGGCGGTAACCTCTGTTTTTTCATTAAGTGGTTTTGGTGAACGATTAAACCAAGCCCTAGTGATCAAGGGCAGTAATTTTCTTGCAGCCGATCGTGTATTGTCCTCAGCCCACCCTATTGATGACGCTATTTTAAGTAAAGCCAGTGATTTTGGCGTTAGCAGCGCGCAATACATCAGCTTTAACTCAATGGTATTTTCTGGCGATGACATGCTGCTCGCCTACACCAAAGCCGTTAAGGGCCCGTATCCCCTTCGCGGTGAATTAAAAATAAGTGAACAAGCACTTATTGATACGCCCTTAGACAGCCAAGGCGTCGTCAAATTTGGCCCACCACCACAAGGTGAGATCTGGGTCGCTCCTGAACTGCTTATTCGATTTAATGCCAGCATTGGTGACAGTGTTGATGTGGGTGACACAACACTTCAGATTAGTGGCATTGTGACCCATGAACCCGATGGTTCATTTTCAATTTTTAATTCTAGCCCGATTATTTTCATCAATGATAAAGATGTTGCAGCCACTAATATTGTTCAACCCGGTAGTCGTATTTATTATAATTATCTCTACAGCGGTGAAGACGATGCACTAAAGAATTTTTATCAATCGATTAAACCACAGCTAAAAACAAATCAAAACTGGCAGGATATTAAAGGTGAACGCTCACCACTAGCTCAATCTTTAAAGCGTGCAAATCAGTTTTTATTATTATCAAGCTTGCTCGGTATTATCCTTGCTGCAACAGCTATTAGCGTCACAGCATCGCGATTTAGTCAAAACCAATTTGACACCGTCGCCTTGCTTAAAACCCTAGGTACAAACGACACAACAATTCGTAAAATATTTGTATTTCAGCTCGCTACGCTAGCGTCTATCGGCATATTAATGGGACTGGTAGCGGGTTATGCGCTGCAAGAACTCGCCTTTATGGCCGTGCAACATTACTTACCACAAAGCTTACCAGAGCAATTGCCTGCATTAGGGTTTAAGCCCTTAATGATTGCACTAAGTACTGGTGGTATTTGTGCGGCGCTCTTTTCTCTAACGCCTATGTTACGTTTATTTAATGTGCCTGTAATGCGCGTCATAAAACGCGATATGGCCAGCGCACCTTTAGCATTGTGGAAAAATGGGCTGGTGTTTGGCGGCGCAATTTTCATCTTATTGCTTACCTACTCACAAGATCTTACCTTATCGTTAATCACCTTAAGCATTGCTGCTGTCATAGCACTCGTTCTTAGTGGGTTGGCTTGGGTTATTATTCGCATGGCGCGTGGTAAGCAATTTAGTGCCGCTAGCCCATTTAAACTTGCTATGGCTTCCCTTTATCAACGGGCGAATCAAGCCAGCATGCAAATTGCGTCTATAGCGACAGCCATTATGTTAATGCTCATTGTGTTATTACTGCGTAATGAACTCATTGATGAATGGCAAAATCAAATTCCCGAAGGAACCGCTAATCACTTTTTAGGCAATGTAATGCCCGATCAAGTCGATCAAATTGACAGTTTGATGACAAAATATGACGTGCAAACCAGCGATCTTTTTCCGATTATTCGAGGCCGAGTATCCAAAATTAACGGTGAAGCAGTCGGTGGTTATGACAGTGAAGGCAATGTCAATAAAGAGCGTAAACGCTCTGGTCGCCGCGGATTTGGCCGTGAATTAAGCCTGACATGGCTTGATAATGCGCCGGCTGAAAACCCAATTAATGCTGGTCAATGGTGGGATAAAAACGATACTGACCTACAGGTATCCATTGAAAATGATGCCGCTGAGCGTCTTGAGATAAAAATTGGCGACACCATTACCACCCTCATTGGTGAAGAAGAAGTAGTTGCAACAGTGACCAGCATTCGTGATGTTCATTGGCGCTCTATGCGTCCTAACTTCTTGTTAATCTTCAATCGCGCCGCCTTAGGTGATATGCCGTCTACGTACATTTCGTCATTTTACTTATCAAAGGATCAGCATCCACTGCTTCGAGAGTTATTGACACAGTATCCGACGGTGTCATTGATTAAAGTAGATAGGTTAATCAAGCAACTGCGCGAGATTATCCAGCAGGTTTCCTTAGCGTTGTCATACATTATGTTATTAGTGGTTTGTGCGGCTATCTTAGTGCTCTTGGTGCAAATTCAGGCAAGCTATCAAGAACGTCATAAAGATCTGGTGATATTACGAACCCTTGGCGCGAGTAAAAAACTGTTACAACGCTCCATTGCCATCGAGTTTTTAATATCAGGTGCATTAGCTGGGTTTATTGCCGCACTGACCACCGAACTCGCTTTGTGGTTAATACAAACGCTGGTAATTGAGATGCCATGGCAGCCTCATCCGAGCCTTTGGTTATTAGCGACGTTAGTAGGCAGTAGTTTTGTTGCCATTATTGGTACGCGCGCTTGTAAACCTCTAACAAAATTACCACCCAACGAATTGATCCGTAACTTGTCGTAATTTAAAGAGCGATAACAAATAAAGGGAAGCGTGCTCTATGCAGGTCTTCCCTTTTTTTTTTGGCCATCAAAAAACACCACAACAAATCTATTTCTCCTTATAAATTAACAAGTACACGCACTTATTCAATAAATAGAGTCACATTAAATTAACTATACGCACCCTTAATACTGCATAGTTAATCGAACTAGCGCATAGTAATTCAATGAGATTGTTGCAGCATCATTCGCTGGCTTGTAATTCGCGCCACATCTGGTTTAATGAGCGCTAAATTAATAGTTACTTCGGAGTTATCATGGCGGATTGGTCAGTACTTAACGACAAAATAAATCAGTATTTATGCCCTCCTGGCAATGGTGTATTCACCGTTAATACCGCAACAGAACGTAAAGCGTCTTTGCATACCGCGTTATACGGTAGCGGCGCTAATGTGGAAGATGCATGGCGTAGTCAAGTTGCTGAACTCGCCGATGACAGCCGTCCCGTCGTATTAGGTGTATGTAGTGATACCGGTGGCGGTATTTTACGCGGAGCAAACTGGGGACCATTATTTTTACGCCAAACCATGCTTAGCGATGATTATGATGTAGATTATTTTGACGTCGGTGATATTCGCGTTATTCCTCATTTATTACATGATAAATACCTTAACGACGCAACTATCACTAATTGTCGTAAAGCACTTTATAGAAACAGTGAATCAACATTACCAGTGAGCCCACTGTCTATCACTGAAGATTTTTGTGATGAGTTTTATCGTGCATTTCCACAAAAAACGTTATTTGCCATTGGCGGCGATCACTCTGTCAGTTATCCGTTAGTGCGCAGTTATCTACGTGCTAAAAAGGATCAAGGCGTAAGAGCCGCGTTAATTCATTTTGATGCCCACACCGACTTACTCGTTGAACGCTTAGGCATCGATATATGTTTTGGTTCATGGGTAACGCATATTCTTGATGATTTACCATCACATGATATGGCGTTCCAATTTGGCATTCGCTCAAGTGGACGTGATCGTGGCCATTGGGAAGACACTTTTGGTGTTAACCAATTTTGGACCCACGAGATCATGGAGCGCGGTGCGCAATCAGTGGTTGACGAAACTATTGCTAAACTCAAAGCCAATAACATCCAAGAGTTGTATGTAAGCTTTGATATAGATGCCTTAGATGCCCATTTTGCTGCAGCCACTGGCACCCCAGAGCCAGACGGTTTAAATCCAGATCAAGCGTTGTTGATTATTAGTGAATTAAACAAACACTTTAAAATCACTGGTGCTGATATGGTTGAAATAGCTCCTTTCTTAAATACTAATGAAGATAACGGCAATGATCGTGAGAAAACATTAAAGGCAGGCAGCCAAATCAGTGAGTTATTAATTAAGTCGTTGGCAGAAAATACGAAATAACGCCTATGTTTACATTGAAAAGGGACATGTTATTGAAGCAACATGTCCCTTTTTTTTGGTCTGTATTATCGTTTTTAATGAGACAAAAATATAAATTTAGCAATACACAGCGCCGTAATAACCCACACCCCTTTGGATATTTGATTCGCTTTTCCTGTGCCTGCTTTTAACACTGTGTAGGTAATAAAGCCAATAGCTATACCGTTAGCGATTGAAAAGGTAAAGGCCATCATCACTGTGGTTAGCACCGCCGGGGCCACTTCAGTTAAATCGTCCCAATCAATATGTGCCAATGCCCCCATCATCACAACAGCTACATAGATTAACGCGCCATCCACCGCAAACCCTGGCAACATACGAGCCAGTGGTAAGAAAAACACCCCTAACAAAAACAAAATGCCAATAGTAACCGCCGTTAACCCCGTTCGCCCACCCGCTTGCACTCCGGCGGCAGATTCAACATAAGAAGTAACCGGCGGACAACCAAAGGCTGTACCAATCACAGAAGCTACGGAGTCGGCTTTTAGTGACTTGCTTAACCCTTCAATATTACCGTCTTTGTCTTGTAGGCCAGCGCGCTGGGCAACGCCCATTAATGTGCCCGCCGTGTCGAAAATATTCACAAACAAAAATGTAACTATGACAGGAATCATAGCGACATTAAGCGCCCCCATGATATCGGCTTTCATAAAAATGGGCGTTAGCGCATTAAAATCAGGCATAGCAAATAATCCACCTGCCGGATAAGCCATAAAACCTGAGGCTGGCGCAAAACTTTTAGCCGCTTCACTAACCACAAAGAAATCAGTTGGCAGAATATATGTCATTAAAAAGGCGATTAATGTGGTGACTGCAATCCCAATAAATACCGCACCAAACACACGGCGATAGCTCAAAATTGCAATTAGCAGAAAACTTAATAAGCCAAGGGCTGGCGCTTCAGGGCCAAAGGCGCCAAATCCAAAATGTGTTAAATCAGCCAGGGCAACAACGTTGTCACTGTTAGGAATAACAATGCCAGTGAATCTAAGACCGATAAATCCTAAGAATAGCCCTACACCGGCGGTCATTGCTAAACGCAAACTCAAGGGAATGCTGTCGAGCATCCACTCCCTAAGCCGAGTAACACTCATTAATACAAACAAACACCCCGATAAGAAAACAGCACCTAAGGCTACTTCCCATGAATAATTCATTTGCAGCACAACCGTAAAGGTGAAAAATGCATTCAAGCCCATGCCCGGTGCTAAACCAACAGGCCAGTTGGCATATAACCCCATTAAAATGGTCGCAATAGCGGCGCCCAAACAGGTAGCTAAAAACAACCCATCAAATGGCATGCCCGTTTTAGACATAATATTAGGGTTTAAAAACATTATATAAGACATGGTTACAAAGGTTGTTAACCCAGCCATTAGCTCTGTTTTTATATTAGTTTTGTGAGCGCTAAGTTTAAAAATCCTTTCGAGTAGCGATGATGGTTGAGACTGCTTTGCATCTTCCATTTTTCGTTCCTTTGGGTTTATTATCGAGTTTATTTAAGGGTTAATTCAAAATCATGATTAACAAAGGTTTTACCATTTACTATGATGGAGACTTGATGGTCGCCAACGTGAAATACCCGGGTGGTTATTATCTTAAATGACTGCCTACGATTAATGCTTAGTTGTTGTAGTCCATCAATCTCACGCTCACTGATTTTAAAAACCTTTGGTACCAAGGTGCCATTCTTTTTCAAATAATGGATAGCATACTCTAGTCTAATCGTACGCTTTTTGTCACTCTCATTAACTAAATCGAATGAAAACTCTAAAGCATCACCAATTTTTACTACTTCACTTGTTAAGTCCAAATTATTAACACTGAGCAATTCATTAGATAAACCGTATAGCGCCAATATGTCGCTATTGCCTTGCTTTAATAACGTGCGGCATGCGTGCTTAATAAGCTTATCAGTCGCTAGATTATTGCCCAAGTTCTGGGCCGCAAAACGAACGACAAATGCAGGGTTATCTTTGGCGATATCATTAAGGTTATTAGCAACACTGCGTCTCACCACTTCATCATTATCATTTTTTAAGGCATTTAAAATAGGTAATAACGGCGTGGGATCATGCTTAAATGAAGGCAGCGCCATAGCCCAAGGTAATCGTGGACGACTTCCTTCACTCGCCAGTCGGCGAACACTGGCATGAGGATGCTTGCTCCATAATATCATTTGCTCTAACATCGCTTGTGGATATCGTTTTAAGAACGGACGTACTGCAAACTCACCACTACTAAATTGTGTAATACGCTCAAACGCGGTTATGGCGCTGGCCAAGTCATCAAGGCCAAACTGCTCTATGTAGTGAGGAATAAACATATATTCAACACTGCTTTCTTTCATCCCCTGACTTTCTAGCGCATCAATTATTTCAACAATCTGTGTTGCTGCTATTTTAAAATTTTTATTCAAAAATTGATGCAATACACTACTTGTGTGCTCCATCCTTTCTTTTAATTCCATTTCTTCAAATGCATCATTAAAGATCAACGCCAAAAACTTTTTAGCTGAAAAATCTGGGATTACTTGATTAACTACAGAAGAAAACGCTGTATAAAAGTCGTTGTTATAGATATCTTTAAATAAATTACTCATACAACTTCCAATATGAAATGAAACAAAAAAAGGCCCGTTTGATTTTCACCAAACGGGCCTTTTATTGCAAGTAACTAGTTACTTTATTTCTAACTTCTTTGTATTATTATCAAACAACAAACTACCTTTCACTGTTGGTGATTCAAAGTTAACGCGGTTTTTCTGATTGAGGAAGTAATCCGCCAATAAATGATGGGCAACAACGACACCTTTAATGTCGGTTAGTCCCTCAATTTCTTGATAGATAAATGTTTCATTAATTCCCGCTTCAATACCAACAAACGCCAGTGGTAATTGCTTACCGTCTTTGTCTGTTAATGAAAAACCTTTGTTTACATAATCACGAATCATCTGAAGGTATTCGTCGCTTTCAACATCAACGCGTTGTTGATGCTGATAACTCAACAATGCTTCAAGATCGTGACTAGTAAAACGGTGGATCACTTCTACGCTCTTAGTATGTTCGTTAACTAAGATATCCGTTGAGCCAACAAAGAATGTATGAGCGATGGCTTGTGATGTACAAAGCCAAGCGCCCATTAATAAAATAACTAATAATCGAGTCATCTAATTAAGCCGCTTTCTTAGCTTTATCAGCGTCATCTTTCTTGTCATCTTTTTCGTCTTTATCAGTCTTAAGCTTTTGATTGAATTTTTCCATCATGCTCTTAGACTTTTTGCGTTTGTACAATTGTAGACGAGACTCAACAACACGTTGTGGCCAATAGTTGTTGCTTACATCAACATCAGCTGTTTCCCAGTAAGGATCAAGTACTATTTCGCTAACTTCTTTATCAGTCATTAGTAATTTAGATACTTTTTCAGTGTTCTTGCGCCAGATTTGAGCTGAACTACGGATAACTTCTTCTGTGCCATCTGTATATTTAACTTGTAAGATAATAGGCATAACTAAGCCGCCTTTATTAGTGAAATCGATAGCATATAATTTCTTGCCACTTTTCAATAAATCTAGCTGCCAGTCTTCTAGTTTCTTCTGTGAACCGTTGTATTTGTTACGATCAGAGTTAGTTACTGTGAACTTATCATGTTCGTTATAGAAATCTAATAATGCAGGGTGAGCGTCAGTACGAACAGCCATACCTTTATTACGGATATCTTCAATAGTCATTGGCTCTTTTTCGAACTGCTCACGATCCCATGCTTTTTGAACTTCAGGATCTTGAGTGCCAACGTGCATTTTAGTTACTTTATCTAAAGAGATATCAACATGATCAGTTGTGTAGAACCAACCACGGATGAACCAATCTAAATCAACCGCTGAAGCATCTTCAAGCGTTCTGAATAAGTCAGCAGGCGTAGGACGTTTGAATTTCCAACGTTCTGCATATTCTTTAAACGCAAAGTCAAACAATTCACGACCCATGATAGTTTCACGAAGAATGTTTAATGCTGTAGCAGGTTTACCGTATGCGTTATTACCAAACTGCAAGATAGACTCACTGTTTGTCATAATTGGCACTTGGTAAGAACTTTTCATGTAGTTAACAATGTTACGCGCTGGTCCACGACGTGATGGGTAGTTTTCTTCCCATGCTTGTGCAGCAAGGTATTCAACGAAAGAGTTTAAACCTTCATCCATCCAAGTCCATTGACGTTCGTCAGAGTTAACAATCATTGGGTAGTAGTTGTGACCAACTTCGTGAATGATAACGCCGATTAAGCCGTATTTAGTACGTTTTGAATACGTTCTCTCACCAGTCTTCTTGTCTACTTTAGGACGAGGACCGTTAAAGGTGATCATTGGGTATTCCATACCGCCTACAGGGCCATTCACCGAAATTGAAACTGGGTAAGGATATTGTAAGCTGTACTTGTTGTATTGTTCGATTGTGTGAATGATCGCTTGGGTAGAATAGCGCTCCCACAAAGGGTTACCTTCTTTAGGGTAATACGACATAGCCATCGTATCTACGCCTTTTTCGCTGTAACCTTGTGCATCCCAAATGAATTTACGTGAAGAAGCCCATGCGAAGTCACGCACGTTTTCGGCTTTAAAACGCCAAGTCTTAGTTTTCTTAGACTTAGATTTTTCATTCTCAGTTGCTTCATCTTGAGTAACAATGATCACTGGCTTATTTGCTTTTTTCGCTTTATCTAAACGGTTACGCTGCTTAGAAGTTAAAACGCGACTAGCATTATCCAGTTCACCCGTAGCGGCAACAATATGATCCGCAGGTACAGTGATTTCTACATCGTAGTCACCAAATTCAAGGGCAAACTCACCATTACCTAAGAATTGCTTATTCTGCCAACCTTTAGCATCGTAGTAAGCGGCCATACGTGGGAACCACTGTGCAACTTCATAAAGGTAGTTACCATCTTCTTTAAAGTATTCGTAACCAGCACGGCCACCTAATACTTTGTGATCTTTCATGTGGTAATCCCAATCGATACTAAATTCGAATGATTTACCACTGCGAAGAGGCTTAGGAAGGTCAATACGCATCATTGTATCGTTGATAACATATTTTAATTTACGGCCATTAGTACCTTGGGCAACACGAGTGATGTTATATCCACCATCGTTTTCCATAGCACCTATCATAGAGCGCATTGAACCGTAAGTTGTTTTAGGGTTGCTCTTATTAGCTAAACGTGACGTTTTAGTTGTTGAAGCAATTGAATCACGTTTGAAACGGTTTTGATCAAGCTGTAACCAAAGGTAAGTCAATGTATCTGGCGAATTATTTTGATAGTTAATCGTCTCAGAAGCTTTTAACGTTTGGTTATCATCATTAAGTTTAACTTTGATCTTATAATCGGCTTGTTGCTGCCAATATTTATGACCAGGTGCACCAGATGCCGTACGGTAAACGTTTGGTGTCGGTAATAGTTCGTCTAATTGACGAAATTTATCTTCAAAAGGTTTGCCCTTAGCTAACATTGGCGCAGAAACTACCACTGATAAGCTAAGTAACAAACCGCTAACTAGTTTGTTCATCTCAAGTTCTCTCTCTAGGTTAACTTTAAATTATTACTACTCTTTAATAATTGTTATTATATACACTTTAAAAAAGTGGCTCTTTATACCATATGCACACCTTTATTACTGTAAAAAAAGTGTGTCTAAATGTATGTCCATTTTGTTACAACTTGCCATTATTCACACCCATTAGAGAGTCAAAAAAATGAGCATGTTGTGTTTTTGATCAGTTAATAAAAAGTAAGTCAGCAGAGATTCATTATTCAAAATTTATAGTACAATCAATTCATCTTAATCAATATTGGTTTGTCATGCTTAAAACATCGTCAGTTGTTAAATCACTTTCAAAATCAACGCCTGTTTTTATGGCCTCTCTTTTGCTCCTCCTCAGTGGCTGTGCTCACCAAAACTACATGGAAGAAGGTCAGAAATTTAGCCAGAGCAATCAATATGAAGCAGCTGTTGAACAATTTAACCTAGCGCTTAATGAAGAACCGGAAGATTTAGCCACCCAAAAGCAACTCGAAAATTCAAAACAGCAACTCAATCAGTGGGCTCGAGCTTTAGAACCTAAAGCAGACGCCGCTTTTAGGAATGATAATTTAGGCAAAGCATTATTATTATATGGAAAAAGTGCCCAAATCACTAAAAACTCACACTCGGTTAAGCGTTATAAAACAATTTACGCCACACTGCGAAATCAAAGTATGATTACAGCCAATATAATACCCAATAAACTTGGCATTAATAACAATACGCTTGGATCAATTGACGGTATTAAAGCCAATAAATCCGCCAAGACATCATTGAGTTTTGCCCAATCAAATCCTATTTTTGAAATTCAGCAATCAACGCAAGAGGCAGTTACGCAATATATTAGTGGTAGTCAATTAATTGCGAATCCAGAACTTGTCGATTTACAGCATCAATTACAAGATTTAAGAAATCAACGCCGTGCATATGGACAAGATATTAGCAATTTAAGAAGAGATGCTAATGATGAGCGCTCTCATGTTCAAAATTTATCACGACAATTACAGCGCACAGAAATGTCACTTGCCGCAACAAACTTATCAAACGCACAACTTAATACTTATAATCAGCAAGCCGCCAACTTACGAAACCAATTGTCGAGTGCGAAACGCAATGAAAAGTCAGTGGCCCACCATTTAAATCAAGCGCAGCGTTCATTTAATAGTGTTAGTGATAACTTTCATCATTTAAGTGAAGATTTGTCTATCACACCAGCCGTTGTAGAAATTCCGGTTTATTCGGACTATGTACATCAAGAATTTAGTCAAACGAATACATTAAGTGGTGTTGTGTATCTTAAAGTTAATAACGTAACGCGCACTGCCGCTGTTAGTGTTGCTTCAAGCGATACTAGTCACCCTGCTCACCCGACTATTGATCTAACGGCGAATCCTTTGGCTGTTTTATCTCAACAACAGTTAACCCCTCAATATAATACTGAGCGATTTAATATTGGCTTACGGTTAATCAACGAATTAATAGCAGAACATAAAGCGTCATACTTATATAAAGCACAAGATGCGACTAATTTAGAGAATAAAATGACATTATTAGTACAGCATGGCCTGATAACACACGCTCCAGCGGCTTCAAATGCCACAAAAAATCTAAGTGACATGTTAATAGTTGAATTTGGACGTGGCGGTATCTTTAATATTAATCAGTTATTACATCTTTATTAGCTCAATCACGTACTAAAATTAGGCTAAATGATGCATAAACCGGCGCTGGCGCTCATTTTTAATTCACTTAGTAATTTATTAATAATTAGTGGTTGCAAATAAAATTAAATCCTCTACTATAGCGCCATCTGAAACGGACACTGAGTCGAAAGACACAGAGCAAGTTAAAGAGTTTTAAATGTTCACCATAGCATTTAGAAGTATGAATGCGGGATGGAGCAGTCTGGTAGCTCGTCGGGCTCATAACCCGAAGGTCGTAAGTTCAAATCTTGCTCCCGCATCCAAACAAAAAAAGTCGAAAGCATAAGCTTTTGCAAAGTGATTGCGGGATGGAGCAGTCTGGTAGCTCGTCGGGCTCATAACCCGAAGGTCGTTAGTTCAAATCTAGCTCCCGCATCCAATCACTTACCAATAACTATTCATAGTTAATAAACCAATCGCCTTAAGGCGATTTTTTTATGCCTGTAGAAAAGTAACATCCAGTTTCGCACCACTTTCTTAATAGCTCATAACCCAAAGGCCGTAAGTTCACTCTTTGTTTAAAGTATGTAGCTCCCGCATCCAATCACTTTCAAGAACAATAAACCAATCGCCCTCAGGCGATTTTTTTATGTCTGTAGAAAAGTAAAACCCAGTTTCGTACTACTTCCTTAATAGCTTATAACCCAAAGGCCGTAAGTTCACTCTTTGTTTAAAGTATGTAGCTCCCGCATCCAATCACTTTACTAATAACTATTTATAATTAATAAACCAATCGCCTTAAGGCGATTTTTTATGTCTGAAGAAAAGTAACATCCACTTTCTTAAAAACTCATAACCCAAAGATCGAAAGCTCACTCTCTGTCTGACGTATCTAACTCCCGCACCAAATCACTTTAAATAACAAGAAAACTATCATTGAAATAATTAAAATGGCGGATTTATAACTTTGAACGCTATATCTCACACTGCTTTACTTTTAAATAGCTACGATGTTACCATGGTAACAATACAACAAAGTAACACCAAAGAGAGCTAGATATGAAAACTATTAATAACAATCAAGAAAAGCCGATTAAATTGGAAAAGATTCAAACGGGTCTTAGAATGGAAAAGAGATTGATCAAAGTATTGAAGGCCGTAGCGGAGTGCCACGATCTCAGTCTTGGCGAGTTACTTGAAAGTATCGTATTACATGCTTTTGATGACGCGCCTGCATTTGATGAAAAAACACTAAAGCATATTACTCAACTCAAAGAAATTTATGGCCTGAACTACGATCGTCATGATTCTGGTTTATTCCAAAATATGCATCGGTCAGAGTAATTTTTTAGGTATCGGAGGATAGTATGGATATCAACATTTGGCTGTTATTTTGTGCCACAGAATTATTATTATGCCTTTCACCGGGGCCGGCCGTGTACTACGTAGTATCACATGGCATAAGTTCAGGTTACAAAGCTAGCGCAGTTGCAAACATAGGTATTGTTACTGGCAGCGCTCTCTATTTTTCCCTGTCAGCAACAGGCATTGGTACGCTGTTATCTTCATCTTATCTATTTTTTAGTATCGTAAAATGGATTGGTGCTGCCTACCTTATTTGGTTAGGTATTAATCTGATAACAACAAAAAACGGCCATAATTCCATACCAGAGGTTACTAGCAATAGTTTTATAAAGATTTTTAAAGGTGGCTTATTAATTGAACTGTCAAATCCAAAAAGTTTAATTTTCTTTGTGGCTATTTTACCTCAATTTATTGACGTGAATAAACCATTTGCATTGCAGTTACTGATCTTAGGGATCACAAGTATAGTTATTGAATGGCTGTCATTGATGCTCTATGGCCGCGTCGGTGACACGATAAATCAAAGAGTTAATAGCAGTACCATGATGCAAACTATTAATAAAGCCAGTGGGGCAATGCTGGTCTCAATTGGTATAAGTCTGGCCTTCATTGAACAAACGGAAAATAAAGTATGAGTTCAATTGTATTAGAAACAGAGCGCTTAAGATTGCGTCAATGGACAGTTAAAGATGTCGAAAATTACACCTTGTTTTATAGTGATGAGGTTAACGCAAAATATGTAGGCGGAAAAAAGGATAAAGATGGTGCTTGGCGAAACTTAGCTATGCTACTCGGACATTGGGAATTTAATGGCTTTGGCTATTTCGCCGTTGAAGAAAAGCAAAATAATATTTTTGTGGGCTGCGTTGGGCTGTGGAAGTCTCCAGGTTGGCCAGAGTTAGAGCTGGGTTATTGGCTAGCTAAAGACGCTCAAGGTAAAGGTTATGCAAAAGAGGCTGCAAGTTGCTGTGTCAGTTATGCTAAAGAGACGCTAAAAGCATTAAGTTTAGTGAGTTATATTTCACCTAATAACGAAGCATCAAAAAACGTCGCTGATAAATTAGGGGCAACATACGAAAATAAAATTGAATTACTTTCTCATGGTCAGCATTGCGTTTACCGTCATTTTTAACAATTGATAACCAAAAATTGACAGACCACGTATTAATTAGTGGTCAGTATTGCGTCAGCTGACTATGATATGTTTGTAATTAAAAGCAGTCTTTTTAAAAGTGAAAAAATGAAACATTACAATCCCAATAACTCTGCTGAATTAATTGATGTTCTTCTTTTATCTTCTTCAGACGATGAATACATGCCGCCACCTATTCATTCACATGATAAAGGTGAGTTATTGATGCCTTTAACGGGCTCAATTATGAGTGAAGTTTGGGGTGATATATGGATGGTTCCTCCAGAATCAGCAGTATGGATCCCAGCTGGAACACCTCATACGTCTAAACCAGTGTCTATGGCAACATTCTGTCTTTTATTTGTTGATTCTAAAAAACTCAAACTTCCTGATAAATGCTTCACGATGTCCATAAGTCCGTTAATCAAAGAGATGATAATCTACTTAACTGGCCTCTCTGATGAAGAACTTGCGGCCAAGCAAGCGACAATGTTAATTGATATCTTGATGGATATGATCCCAAAAATGCCAAGAGAGAAACTTAATTTTCCTCTACCCAGTGATCAAGGCTTAAAAACAATAGCCGATCTGCTGCTCAAAAATCCTGCTGACAGGCGAACCGTTAAACAATGGGCATATTTTCTATCGATGAGTGAAAGGACATTCTCGCGATTGGTCACCAAAGAAGTAGGTATGACCTTTGGACTTTGGCGCAGGCAGCTTCATATAGTCGTTTCACTACAATTACTTACTGAGGGAAAGTCCGTTCAATTAATTTCAGAGTATTTAGGTTACGACTCAGTGAGTGCTTTCATTACTATGTTTAAAAAAGCGTTAGGAAAGTCACCCAGACAATATATTAAAAGCACAGTGGCTTGAAGGAAGGCTTTATATACACAAATTGACTGTTTTTAAGTATTAATAGTCAGTTTCACTAAATTAATACAATGTGATTTTCAGTATGATGGGCCCAGTATCACTAAGTAGTCATGAGGCTCATAATGTACCCGCAATCAACCATAGATGAATTACGTCTTGGTAAAGTTAAACGCTTTTTTTCAGTCAGTTCAGCTATTGATAAGCACACAACACACAGCTGCCGAGTCACTAAACTTGGTCTAGTTGGTGATGAACAAGCTGACCGTAAATTTCATGGCGGCGTAGATCGGGCAATCCTCCAATATGATTCACAACATTATAAACAGCTGAGTGATACCTTCCCAAATTCAAGTCACTTGTTTGTTGAAGGCGGATTTGGCGAAAACCTAGTTGTTGCGGGCATGAATGAGAAAAATATGTGCGTGGGCGATAAAGTAAAAGTTGGTACTGTGTTACTTGAGGTGACACAGCCCAGACAGCCATGTTTTAAACTCAATCATCGATTTGAAGAGTCGACAGCCGCTCGTTTTTCTCAAAACAATTGCATCACAGGCTGGCTTTACCGTGTTCTTGAAGAGGGCGTTATACAACAGGGAGACATAATAAAAGTCACTGAACGAGCATATCCACAATGGACTATCGCCAAGGTACAGCATTTCCTTTATAACGAGACGGATAATAGAGAAGCGACAAGACAACTTTCTACCCTTCCCCCTTTAGCAAATGATATAAAAAATGTATTCAAACATCGCCTAGATAATAATGATGTAGAGGATTGGAGTAAACGCTTAACGGGAGATAACGCACGACTCGAAATGCGCATTGTCGATATTGTTACAGAGTTTAAAGATATTAAACGATTTTATTTCAGTCGAACAGATTTAGGCCCTCTGCCCGAATTTTCCGCAGGTTCTCATATAACTCTGCAACTACCCAATGGCTTATCCAGAGCATACTCACTTTGTAACTCGTTAGATAATGATACATATCAAATAGCTGTAAGCCACGCGATTGACGGGAGAGGAGGCTCAAAATATTTGCATACAGCGGCCAAAGTAGGCGATACATTATCAATATCTTCCCCTGCCAATTTTTTTAAAATGGCTAGAGCGCCTCATCATGTTTTCATTGCTGCTGGCATCGGCATTACTCCTTTTATTGTCATGATTGAAGAAGCGTTGTTGCATAACGAAACCTTCGAACTTCACTATTGTGTTAAAAACATATCGAACTATCCTTTTAAAGAACAACTCACTGGGTATTTAAATTCAACCAATATATATGATTCAACAGCTCCTCTAAATATCAGTGAGTTATTACACACTCACGCTAAGGGGACCCATGTATACACTTGTGGCAATCCACGCTTTGTAAACTTGGTCAGAGAAAATGCAACTCATTGGAATGATAACAATGTCCACTTTGAAAATTTTTCAGCTGAAGAAACCGAAAATACCCCTTTTGTGGTCACCATCGAAGAATCAGGTCAAGAAATTGAAGTAGGACCTAATGTCACTATGCTTGAAGCCATACGCAATGAAGGTATCTTAATAGAATCAAGTTGTGAAAATGGTTTATGCGGTAGATGTAAAGTTGCTTATAACGGTGATGTTGACCATCGTGATAGCGTACTAACAAAGAGTGAAAAAATAAAGTATTTGACGCCCTGCGTGTCGCGCGCTAAAAATGATGAATTAAGTATTTCTGTGACATAACCAACTGATAAAATGGTTATCGGCTAAAAATTTAGATCGAAAAGACTAGCCGTGTACTAGTTTCGCTTACCCAAACAATTACCAGCTCTTTAAATGGGCTCAAGATGGCAATATTTATGAAAACAATTATAGTTTCAGATGTTTTTGGCGTTACTCCTGCCTTAGTAAAATTAAGTGAAAAATTGGGAGCCGATACTATTATTGATCCGTATAAAGGTGAATATATGGGATTTAAAGATGAAGCTCAAGCATATTCATGTTTCGTAGCTACCGTAGGGCTTGATAGTTACGTTTCAAAACTATTAACTATTTTGGCGTCATTTAACGATAAAGTAACGCTAGTTGGTTTTAGTGTTGGAGCTTCGGCTATTTGGATCTCATCGACAGCCAATGAGAGAAATGTTATTGAACAAGCTTTTTGCTTTTATGGCTCCCAAATCAGAAATTTCACACAAATAGAGCCATGTTTTAAAGTCAATTTATTGTTCCCTAAATGGGAGTCACACTTTGATGTTGCTGAGCTAATCGAAAAACTTAAAAATCCCCCCCATGTCAATACAACACAAGTAGACTACCTACATGGGTTTATGAATTATTATTCTAGTAATTTTAATAAATCCGGTTACACGCAACATATGGCTTTATTACGAGAAACTATCAATCAATAAGATGTTTATCGAACACATTCAAGCAGAAGGCGATAATCAACCTGCCAATGGGGGTTAAAGATTTATTTTTCAGCCATTTAACGGCCTTGGGCGGCCTAAAATGAAGTATATTTACTACAAAAGCTTTCTGAAAAACGCCAAAGAAACATGTCGTGATTAATGCTAGATTAGCGCGAACAATTTAAATTAATGGAATAATTAAAAATGAAAAAATTAAGTAAAGAATATTTAACTAAATGTACAACGGCCCTTACTGCAGAGCAAGCTCATAGCTTATCAATCACAGACAACTGGGCACATGTAAATAGGGAACTTGTCCACCAAGACTGGGATACCTTATACAAAAAACTAGCCGATTACGCCGATGAACAAACCGTAGATAACGTCAGTGTTCAAACGTTAATGAAGGAGCATTTTGAGATAGCTTGTCGATTTTATACCCCCTCTAAAGAAGCTTATATAGGTATGGGGATATTTTATAAAGAAAATGAAGATATGAAAAAATTTCATAATTCATATCATCCCAAAATGGCTGATTACCTAGGTGATGCCATTGTGCATTACGCTGGTACTAATTTATAAATCACTACAAACCTCCGCAGAAGAGAACACGCTAATGAGACGTCTCCCATAGCGTGATTCTTTGATGCAATACCCTGCATTTAAGCCACTCAGTTTAATTCTTGTAAAGAAAAGCTTACTCATTCCATTATTATCATGATTTGTTTCTTAAATAGCGTTTAGAACCCAAACGACAACCGAACAACAATACACTTTAAATTCAATTACTTGAATATTCAAACTCTTCATTTACCCACCAGTTCTAAGGTTAAATTGAAGTTATCTTTATACTCGAATTTTTAATTTAAAAATACCTAGCGCAGTAATTCCATTTCTCCCATGGGATGACTATAATCAGTGCTTGTTTTTATTTAGGTCAGAGATATTGAGTGCGTATAATCACGACACTACTCTGGCTGAATTTTTATTATTATTGGAGAATCTAATGGCTGCGTTTGGTACAGTTTTCATGCCCGAGATGGCAATTTCATATTTCGATGGCAACAGCTGGAGCGAAAGTGAAGTAGTCGCTAGCGATAGCTTATCTTTGCACCCCGGCGCCCATGTTCTACATTACGCGAGTACTTGTTTTGAAGGTTTGAAGGCTTTTCGTCACACCGATGGTTCAATTAAGCTGTTTCGCATGGACAAAAACTTAGAACGTTTTGCCCAAAGTAGTCGTTTGTTGTCTTTACCCGCAGTGGATAAAGAAGCTACTGCAAAAATGATCAAAGATATTGTGACTCGTTTTGCCAGCGATGTGCCAGAGCCTCCAGGTTCAATGTATATTCGCCCTACTCATTTAGGTACAGAAGCGGCCATTGGTAAAGCAGCGGCACCATCAGCAACGTCATGCCAATACATCTTGCTATCTCCCGTTGGTGATTACTTTACTAGTGATGCTGGCACCTTGCGTTTGTTATTAGATGAAACAGGCATGCGCTGCGCGCCGCACAATGGCATGATTAAAAGCGGTGGTAATTACGCCAGCGCCTTACGTCCTATTATGCAAGCACGCGAAGAATTCCAAGCTGACCAAGTATTATTTTGTCCTAATGGCGATGTGCAAGAAACTGGCGCGGCTAATTTCTTGTTAATTGATAATGATGAAATTATCACCAAAGCACTCGATGAAAGCTTTTTGCACGGCGTAACACGTGATTCAATTCTAACCCTAGCTAGGGACATGGGACTTAAAGTCTCTGAACGTGAACTCACAGTGACAGAACTACTTGAACGTGCTGCAAAACCGGGCTGTGAAGCAGCACTTTCTGGCACGGCAGCCGTATTGGCGCCAGTAGGCACTTTTATTCATAATGGTGTTGAGCATAAAGTGGGTAACGGCATCGAAGGTCCAGTGACTAAATCACTGCGTAAAGCGATGAACGATATTCAATGGGGTCTTGCTGAAGATAAGCATAACTGGTTAGTTGACGTAAAATAAGTGCATCAAATGGCTGCACAATGCACAGTTACTGCTCATGACCATTTTTCACAAATAAGCAAAGACTGACGTACTATTCAAAAAAACGGCTGCTATATAACATATAGCAGCCGTTTTTTTATCTCTCTTTACTCTTGTTAAAACCACCAGCTTTACGTTTTTTCGCCGTCCGGCGATTGGCTTGTTTGTCGCGCGGCGCGCGTTTACTGTCCCCACTAGCTGGTTTGTCAGTCACCGGGAAGTTTTCTAACGTTTGCAGTTCCAATGGTCGGTTCGTTAATGTGCGAATTGCATCAAGCTCCTTCATTTCACCATGACAAACCAATGAGATGGCTAAGCCACTTTTTCCTGCTCGAGCAGTTCGGCCAACGCGGTGAATATACACCGGCGCATTAGCCGGTAAATCAAGATTAATAACAACCGGCAGCGCATCAATATCAATACCGCGCGCTAATACGTCAGTAGCCACTAATACGTTTATCTTGTTAGCATGAAAATCGCTCAGTGTTCGTTGGCGCTCTTGTTGATCTTTTTCACCATGAAGTGCGGCCACATTAAGGCCCGCTTTCTTAAGTTTCTTTGCAAACGCATCTGCACTATCGCGTGCACTAATAAATACCAACGCTTGCGACCACTTATTTTCTTCAAGTAGCCACTGCAATACTTTGGCTTTATTACCTTTATTAACCAAAAACAATTGCTCGTTAATAGTACTCACCACACTATTAGCCACATGAGCTTCTAAGCGTTTCGGATTATTAAGTAACTTCTGGGTTAATAGCTCTAATTTTGGCGCCAAGGTCGCCGAAAATAGCAATGTTTGACGCAGATTATCATTAGGTAAATAACTGACAATGCGCTCAATATCTGCCCAAAATCCCATATCAAGTAACCGATCGGCTTCATCTAATACCAATGCCTTCACATTGTTCAAATCGACCACTTGCTGTTTTAACAAGTCGAGCAAGCGACCAGGAGTTGCGACAACAATTTGCGCGCCATTATTAATCTGTTTTTCTTGTATTGTCTGACTCACGCCGCCACATAAGGTCACTATTTTAATATCTAACTTATTAGCGACCTCAACCAAGGCTTGTGATACTTGTATAGCAAGCTCACGGGTAGGCACAATAACTAACGCCTGAATATGACCTAACTTAGGATCAACAGACTGTAATAGTGGCAAACCAAACGCCAAGGTTTTACCACTACCCGTCTGAGCCAAAGCTAAAATATCGCTTCCAGTTAGTGCTTCAGGGATCGCCAAACACTGAATTTCGGTAGGTTTAGTTAACCCTGTAGGAAGCGCAGCTAACAAGGCTGGCGATAAATTTAGTTGAGTAAAAGTCATTAGACGTCGTTATGAAGTGAATAAGCCGCCATTTTAATTAAGCGACTCAGTATTGTAAACAAATTTGAGGTCTATACATTTTCGGTAGAAATGTTCTCTGCGATATAATCGATCAAGTATTTGATCTTAGGTGATAATTGTCGATTGTGCGGATAAACCGCCCACACGACTTCATCAGGGATCCGAACGTGCTCAAGTATAGAAACAAGCTGGTTATTATCTAAGTATTGTTTCACATAGTATTCAGGCAATTGAACAAGCCCTATCCCCTTAATTGCAGCGGCCACCAGCGCGACACCACTATTAAATTGTAAACTGCCATCAACCCGTAAATTAGTAATTTTTTTATTCGCAGAAAATCGCCAATAATCTAGCGATCCTAATAAGCAATTATGATTCTTTAATTCATCGATAGAATGAGGTGTTCCATATTTAGCTAAGTAATCTGGCGAAGCACAGACATAACTTTTACGGCTAGCTAAGCGTTTTGCCATTAATGTCGAATCTTTGAGTTTTCCAATTCGAATAGCCAGATCATAATGCCCGTCTAACATATCAACTTGCTGATTAGTTAAATGTGCTTGCACTGTAATCTCTGGGTACTTCATTGAAAAATCACTGACAATTGGCAATATCATTTTTTCACCAAAATTAACCGGTGCTGTTAAGTGGATATGGCCTTGAGGCTTTGCTTGCAACGAAGTAACCGCGCGCTGCGCCTGTTCAAGCGCATCCAGTACTTGTCGGCAATGCTGATAAAAAGTTACTCCTTCTTGCGTTAACGACACCTTGCGCGTAGTGCGATAAAACAACTTTACTTGAAGTCGCTTCTCTAACGCCGCTACTTGTCGGCTGACTTGCGCAGTCGATAGCGATATTTTAATAGCACCTTGCGTAAAGCTTTCAGTTTCTGCAACTGCGACAAATTCTGAAATTCCATCCCACTCCATTGTTACCACCTAGTAAAAGTATTTTTCTTTTATAGATATTATCATCAATTCAGAAACATATATAATGATGTCATCAGTCAATAGCAACGACTCTATAAATACTATTTATCAATGTGACATAAAAGCGTATCATTTTTATGTCGCTACTTATTAATTAAAGGATAATTAAAATGTCAGATCAGTTCATCAAATCAAAAGCCGCTATAGCTTGGGGACCTAAACAGCCTCTTTCTATTGAAGAAATTGATGTTATGTTGCCAAGAAAAGGCGAAGTTTTAGTTAAAGTTATAGCTTCAGGTGTTTGTCATACCGATGCGTTCACGCTATCTGGTGATGATCCTGAAGGTATTTTCCCGGTTGTTTTAGGTCATGAAGGCGGCGGTATTGTTGAGCAAATCGGCGAAGGCGTAACCAGTGTAAAAGTTGGCGATCATGTTATTCCACTTTACACGCCTGAGTGTGGCGAATGTAAGTTCTGTACTTCTGGTAAAACAAACTTATGTCAAAAAATTCGTGAAACCCAAGGTAAAGGCTTAATGCCTGATGGCACCACACGTTTTTACAAAGACGGTCAACCTATTTTCCATTACATGGGATGTTCAACATTCTCTGAATATACAGTATTGCCTGAAATCTCATTAGCCAAGGTAAACCCCGAAGCACCACTTGAAGAAGTCTGTTTATTAGGGTGTGGCGTAACAACGGGCATGGGCGCTGTAATGAACACAGCAAAAGTTGAAGAAGGCGCAACAGTAGCTATCTTTGGCTTAGGCGGCATTGGTCTGTCTGCTGTTATCGGCGCAACAATGGCAAAAGCATCACGCATTATCGCCATTGATATTAATGAAAGTAAGTTCGAATTAGCTAAAAAACTAGGCGCTACTGATTTCATTAATCCTAAAGATTATGACAAGCCGATTCAAGACGTTATCGTTGAGTTAACCGATGGCGGCGTTGATTATTCATTTGAATGTATTGGTAACGTTAATTTAATGCGTTCTGCATTAGAATGTTGTCATAAAGGCTGGGGCGAATCGATCATTATTGGCGTGGCCGGCGCAGGACAAGAAATATCAACCCGTCCGTTCCAACTAGTGACTGGGCGTGTATGGAAAGGTTCTGCATTTGGCGGCGTAAAAGGTCGTACTGAATTACCAGATTACGTAGAACGTTACTTGCAAGGTGAATTCAAGTTAGATCACTTCATCACGCACACTATGGCGCTTGAAGGCATCAACGAAGCGTTCGATTTAATGCATAAAGGTGAAAGCATCCGCACCGTTATTCATTTCGACAAGTAACTATCTCCAATTAAGCACCCTGCCCTATAATATCGCCTTGTTTCAGGGCGATATATCGAGAATCATTATGTCTATTGAAAATTTAAGCGTGAATAAGAGCTTTGGAGGATGGCATAAACAATATAGCCATGACTCAACATCGCTCAACTGTCCGATGAGATTTGCCATCTTCTTGCCACCTCAAGCGTCTCACGAAAACAAAGTTCCCGTTTTATATTGGCTTTCAGGTTTAACCTGTACCGATGAAAACTTTATGCAGAAATCTGGTGTGCAGCGAATTGCAGCCGAACTAGGCATCGCGATAGTGGCTCCTGATACCAGCCCAAGAGGCGATTTTGTTGCCAATGATGACGGTTATGATTTAGGCCAAGGCGCGGGATTTTATCTCAACGCGACGCAATCTCCGTGGAATAGTCATTATCAGATGGAAGATTATGTATTAAATGAACTACCACAATTAATTGAGTCTATTTTTCCTGTCTCAACTAAACGATCAATATCAGGCCATTCTATGGGCGGTCATGGTGCACTAACATTATCGTTACGTAATCCTCAGCGATATCTCAGTGTGTCAGCATTTAGCCCTATTTGTAATCCCACCAGCAGCCCCTGGGGTGAAAAAGCGTTCATGGCCTATTTAGGAACTGATCGTAAATTATGGGATTGTTATGATGCCAGCAAATTAATGAGAGCCGCCACTGCATTTGTACCAACGAAAGTGGATCAAGGCGAAGCCGATGATTTTTTAACGCAGCAATTAAAACCTGACACGTTGGTGACAGCAGCCAAGTCCAATAATTATCCATTAACATTAGATATTCATGCCGGCTATGATCACAGCTACTATTTTATTGCTGCATTTATTGAAGAGCATTTACGGTTTCACGCCAAATTTCTTAAATAATCACAATGAGATTAACCTAATATCTCCTTAATGGTAAGAGTAAATAACTCCTATAAATTAACGACCTTGGCAGGCTTATTTTCATTACTCTATTTTATTAAGTTCTTTGGTAGTATGACCATAGATTCAGTGAGCTTGTCCTTAAGCGTGTTGATTTATTTAGTAGCCACTTAAATAGAGTTTTAAGAATAAATTCTTGGGCTAAAGCCATAATTAATCAATTGATATAATCCTTTTTTCGTAGTTATACTAGATAAATATTAACTAAGTAAAAATATCGAACCCTATTACACAAACATAATAAATAGCGAGCTTACTATGGATGATAAAATTTCTTTTTTTAACAGTTTAAAAGGCAAGATTTTACTTTTCCTAACATTACCCACCATTGTTGTTATTGTCGCCGTCATTGCCTTTGTTGCTAGGTTTTCTTTTGTTTCAGCGCAACAACAGGCTGAATTATCACTAAAGCAATCGGCCGAGCTTGTTGCGCTAGAAATTGAAAAACGTAATAAAAATGCGATTATTACGGCAAAAATGATGGTTTTATCCCAAGAAGAAGGGATGTTTGGAAAGCGAGATATTTCCAGTTTGTTTGCAAAACGTGTTTTGCGTGAATTCCCTGAATATACAGGTATTTCTTTTGGTTATGAGCCCAATATTGATAATCAGGATAGCACCGAAAAAGAGAGTGATCAGGTCAATTTATCTGTAGATAGCGATGGACGATTTCTGCCTTATTGGTATCGTGACTCCTCCAACAATCTGCAAATCACACCACTAGCCGATATGGAAACCAGCTTATATTACGATGGTGTTCGAAAACTATTTAATAAAACCAACAATCCTCAAGCATTAGTCACCGAACCTTATTTGTATCAAGGAAAAATGATTGTTGAACAAAGTTACCCTATTACCAAAGACGGTAAATTTTTAGGCGTAGGAAGTGTTGATCGTGCACTTACTGATATTGACAGCTATTTACAAGCTATTAAAAAAGCAACTAACAGAGACATATTTTTAATCAGTGAACGTGGAAATTTTATATCAACCACCACCAACGACAGCACATTAAAAACAAAGGCTATTGCTAGTACTAATTACTCATCCACCTTAATGTCTATTTATAAGAATAGAACACAGCAACAGGTTATTTTGCGCAACAGCCCAATTACTAATGTCCCCCATTATTAAGCAAGTAGCTTTATTGAAACAGGTAAATGGACAATCATTTTAAGCGAACCTGAAAAGCAAGTTATTGGCCCCATTAAAGATTTATTTATCAAAACCAGTTTATTTGCTTTTGTTGGTATTGTTCTTTTAATTGTTTTATCTCTTTGGTTCGT
>Ga0209396_1001597_pt1 | contig 24852 bp, 18 predicted proteins | sample GOMGulsemesocosm_6_FD_184638 | JGI IMG/M metagenome (GOLD analysis project Ga0209396, IMG submission 184638) | Methane-oxidizing microbial communities from mesocosms in the Gulf of Mexico - GOM8C Gulf of Mexico (SPAdes) (version 2) | ecosystem: Environmental > Aquatic > Marine > Cold seeps... | reverse complement strand
AGCAAGTGGTCGTCAAGTAATGGCATCAGCTTCGAGCCAAGTAAAGCCATTACATCTGGAGCTTGGTGGTAAATCGCCTTTAATTATTATGGATGATGCTGATATAAAAAAGGCCGCATCTGATGCTGCTTTTGGGATATTTTGGCATAATGGTCAAGTATGTACGGCTTGTTCTCGGATACTAGTGCATAAGGGGGTTTACCCTCAATTTATAGATGCATTAATTGAAGTAGCAAATAGCATGAAAGTTGGAGACCCAAACGCTTCAGCTACTGAGTTAGGGCCGATGATCAGCCCTGAACATTTGGCTAATGTGCAAAGTTATATTGAATTAGGTATTGAAAATGGTGCTAAGCTTGTACTTGATGGTAGACAGAGGATGCCAGAAAAGGGCTGCTATTTAGGACCCACTATCTTTTCTGAAGTCACACCTGATATGGTCATCGCTAAAGAAGAAATATTTGGACCCGTTGCCTGTGTTATGCCTGTTGATAATATGGAACATGCCATTGAATTGGCAAATGATACTGAATATGGACTAGGTGCTGGTATTTGGACTAAAAATATTGATAAAGCAATTAAAGCAGCAAGAAAAATCCGTTCAGGTTCTTTTTGGATTAACGGCTATGGTAGTGAAAGATTAGAAATGCCTTGGGGTGGTTATAAACAAAGTGGATTTGGCCGAGAGCTGGGTCGAGAAGCATTTGAAGTCTTTATGCAAACCAAGTCAGTACACCTTTCGTTAAATACTTAACTTGAAAAGCTTTTTATTCTAAATAAGACGAACCTTTAAAATAGCTCAAATATAACCTTACCAATTAAATGCCCTGATTTGAATTAATCGGGGCTTTTTTAATTTGCACCTATAAAAGTTTATTTATCGATTGAGCGCGTAAAAAAACAATGCAAAATAAATATCGCTAAAACACAATAAAAAGATAAATAATGAAACAGGGCTGATACACCAAAAATATTCATAGCAAATGAAGCAAAAACAGGGCCTGTAAAACCACCTAAGGCATATGCTAATAATAATCCACTACTTGCAGCCACCGATTTCTCCTCATTAAATTTGGTATAAACAGTCGCAATACTGATGGGATAAAGGCAAGCAATCGGAGCACCTAAAAGAACGCCCATTAATGTTAAAGATATAAAATGGCTAAAATGGATCGCCAGTTGTGTGCTTATCACTGTAAACACTAACAGGGCATATAAGATATATTCTCTGGGATATTTGTCAGCGAGTAAACCTATTGGACGTTGCAGTAATATACCTGAAAATATGATGGCTGACATGAAAACGGATATATCCCATGTTGACGCTTGAGTTTGCTGTGCAAATAAAGGAGATAAGTTAAAAATTGTGCCTATAGCATTGCCTGCACATATCGCTCCTATGATCCCAGTCGGTGCCGCTTGAAATAGTTCAATAAAAGGAATTGGTTGAGTATTGACTATTTTAGGGTTGTCTATTCTGATCAAGGTAATAGGTATTAAAGCCATACATGATAATAATGCGGCCACTAAAAATGCGCTATTGAGCTGACCTGGTGTAAGATTAATGAGTAATTGTCCACTACCCATAGCTAAATAAAGCACGATTTGATGAATTGCTAGTAAGCGACTTCTGTGGTGGTTTTTACATAAAGTATTAAACCAACTTTCGACTACAACCAGCATGACTGCCGAAGATAATCCACTAAGAACCCTAAGAATTGCAAAAAGATAGGCGTTACTTGCTAAATTGTGAGTAATTGCAACTATGGTTGCTATTGCAGCAAAACCAGAAAATGCGCGAATATGACCGACATTAGAAATCACTTTTTTACCTTGAAAACTACCTAAAATTAACCCTATAGAATACAAAGCCATTACTAGACCTATATGACTAATATTCATTTTTAAAGCTGACAAACTTAATGGAATGCTGATCCCTAATAGGCTGATAGATTGCATTTGTAAAAATAAACTCAGCATAAGAGCAAAGATTGTATTAATAGGAGGGAGGTTTTTCAGTTCATTATTCATATCAATAGCATTGGTGGGTTATTTTTAAATATGATACTCATTGTGACTTCGGAGTCTTTGATCTTGATCTATTAATTAGAAATTCATGAAAATAACTTCTTTTTATAAATTTAGTTTATTTATTGTTCTTATAGTTACCTTAAATAATAAAAGGAAATATCATACCGAAATTTAACTATGACTTTAATTTTGATATTTAATTTACTTATTTACTTTCAACTGCTTGGGATTTTTTGTGTATGTGGTAATGAATTGTTCGTGGTAATAAATACCATCGGGTTTTTGTCAAAACATTAGTATAATGTCAAATAATTGTTACTTTTAACCCCTTGACATGAAAATGATTCCGAAGTACAAATGTGGGGTGGGTGAAATATAAACATTAAAATACACTCATAAAAAGACAACAATTATAAAAATGTGCTTAATACTATGAATAGAAGGAAAGGGGATTTATACATGAAGCCAGTTACACTACGAAAGCTTTCAAAAACGGTAATTGCATTAGCAGTAACAAATATTTTATTAGGTCAATCAGTATTAGCTGAAGAGGAAAAAACTGAAGAAGGCGGTAAAAAAATTGAACAAATCATGGTTACTGCAAACCGTCATTCACAAGATATACAAGAGGTTTCTTCATCTATCACTGTTTTAGGCGCTGATGATGTAGAACGTGCTGGAATAATTGATATAACAGGTTTACAACAAACTGTCCCTGGACTAAAAGTAGGTAGCTCTGGGGGTGAGGTAAGGCCTGCAATGCGTGGTGCTCGTACCAATGAAGTGGGTGTAGCAGGAACAGGTATCGCAGAACAAATAGTGGGTATTTTCCAAGATGGAATTTATGTACCAACAACGACAGCTGGAATGGGGGCTTTTGTTGATATAGAACGTATTGAAGTATTACGTGGACCACAAGGTACCTTATATGGACGAAATACATTTGCTGGTAGTATTAATGTTATTACAAACAAACCGACAATGGGTGAAGTTGAAGGTGGGGTTAAAGTAACGGTAGGTGCATATAATCGTAGTGCTTATGAAGGTATTTTAAATCTTCCATTGTCTGATGATTTAGCGACAAGAGTTGTTATTGCATCTGATCGTCATGACGGATATATCAATAACCACTTTATTCCAGGTCCATCAGATGACTTACGTGAAAAAAATCAATTCTATTTACGCTCTGTAACACGATACGAACCAAGTGATGACTTTAATGCAACGTTTCGTGTAGATTATTCAAATAAAGACGCTAACTCAGAAGCTATCTGGGGTTATCAACAAATCGCAGGTTATTCTTTAACTGAAACAAGCCCTGGTTCTGGTGTGTTTGATCCAACTGCAACAGTGACTCCTGGTCATATTTATCAACCAGGTGATGCGCAGCGTGATGATATTGGACCTTACGATGTTTACCGTAATGCGTTATCTATGGATAAACAGGAAGCATTTTCAGCGACTGCTGTTTTTGAATGGACCGGTGGTGCTATTGACGTTAAATGGACTTCAAACTATTCAGAGTTAAGTGGTAAGCAATTTTATGATAACGACTATAGCGATGGTGGGTTAGATTTTGTTGGTGGTTTTGGTAGACAAGACGATCAAAAAACATTCTCTTCTGAATTACAATTAGCTTCAAATGATGATAGCCCGCTACAGTGGATTGCAGGTATTTATTATTATGATCAAGAAGCAGATTGGGAATGGGTATGGCGTGAAGATACAACTGGCGATGGTACGCCTGACGCACTAACAATACCAAGTTGGGGTAACCCAGATCATGACCCACATTCAGTAGAATCAATAGCAGTATTTGGTCAGCTACGCTATGAATTTTCAGAAGATTTACGTTTAGTTGGTGGTTTACGTTATAACAAAGATGAAAAAGCCTTCACTGGCGATAATATACCTGATTGGGATGACTCTGCAGTATTATGGAAAGCTGCATTTGAATACGATCAAAGCGATGATCTAATGCTTTATGCTAGTGCTGCAACGGGATACCGTACGGGTGGTGCAAATGATGCACGTGTTGTAGCTCGTGGCGCAGATCCTTTATATGATAATGAAGATGTGATCTCATATGAAGTAGGTATGAAAAGCAGTTTACTTGATGGTGCGATGCGCTTAAATATATCTGCATTTATGAATGAATATGAAGATGTGAAAGCGCAACTATTTGCTGTTGCATGTAATGATAGTACCTCAGAACAAACTGTGCTTGAGTGTGTAGAAGCAGGTGTTAATACTGGTTTTGAATATTATGAAAATGGCGGCAATATAGATACTTTAGGTGTTGAAATTGATATGCAATGGTATCCAGTTGATAATTTAACGCTTTCAGGAACAGTTGCTTGGTTAGATTCTGAGTTTTCAGATGATTTTGCTGTAGGTAACTCGCAATTAAGACCATTGCTTGGCTTAGGTAATATTGAAGGTCGTCAAGATATTAACAATAACAATAGCCAGTTTAGTTTTGCAGGTTGGTCACCAGCGATGTCACCAGAATATAGTCTTGGTTTTGCTGCAACATATGAAGTTGATTTAGGTAATGACTCATATTTAATACCGCATATTCAAGTAAACTATTCAGATGATTATTATGCATTTGACCTTAATATACCTGAAACAAAAGTTGATTCGCACGCTATGGTTGATGCACGTATTAGTTGGATAGTAACTGAAAATGTACAAGTTGATGTATTTGTTAAAAACCTGACAGATGAAGCCGTATTAACACGTGCAGTGGTGCATTCTCAGATTGTAGATTCTAAGCCTGCAAATTCAGTACAGGCAAACTGGAATGATCCAAGAACTTGGGGCGCTAGTTTAAAATATACTTTTTAATATATAAGTATTTATTCATTACAAACCGCAGTTGCCTTTTGGCACTGCGGTTTTTTTATGCAAAATATAAAGTTGTTTTTAAGATCTTTCCTTAAATAATTTGAAAATTTTAATCCTGCATCATTATACCAATTCTATTAAGTTAGTGATCTAATATAAATTAGGATAAATTTTCAAGAGAAAGGCACTGATTGAGCAATATCAGGCTCTGCTTGATTAACATTATTTACTTCTTTGCCGCTATAGGTACTGATCTAAGATAGCTCTTTACCTTGGTATTCAAAATCTTTGAGAACCAATTTAGTAATAGTGTGAACATCAATGTCGTCATCTACAATCAAGACTTTCCATATGTTTTTAGTTGAAAAAAATATTGATATATTCTTCGTTTTAGCTAAAAACCCATAATAAATGATGGTCCAAAAAGAGAGCATTTATAAAGTATAGAATAAGGGGTCGCGAACAAGAAGTTAGAGTTAAAAATACGGAAGTCTATTTAAGGCTACTATAAATTAATTTTGAAACTGTATTTGTTTAGATAGTGTGAGAAATGCATTTTTACTTGGATTTAACTAAAGCTTAATTAAACCCAAGTAGAGGGTTGAAATTATTTAAATTACTGGATATGTCAGTTGAAATCGTTTACATAAAGACAACCAGTCAATTTGTAATTGCTCTTGTACAATGACATTATCTTTAATTGTTATAAAAGATAGAACAGGAACGCGTATACGTTTTATATCCTCATTGAACAAATAATCTCCCTCTATTTGCCACTGTATCGCGGCCGTATTTTGTTGTGAGTCGTAACATATGTTTTCAATTTGGCAATAACTTCGATTAATGCGGTTATGCATATTGATATGAAATGCTCTGAGCGATTTATTGCCTTTACTATTTCCTAAACCTGCAATATTAATTTTGCTTTTAGCATCATAAATTAACTCAAAATCTGCAAATTGTTTTTCTTGCCAAATATTCCACCATTGATTTATCAGAGCCTCTGTGTTTTCTGGTAAATCACAGAAATCGCTTGGAGTGGCATGATAACTTTGCGGGTGCAATTGGTGATCAAATTGGCTCAATTGTAAGGGATCTACCGCTGGTAGCTGCCCCATTAATTGGCTTACATCTTGATATTCTGATTGGGTTGAAGCTAGGCTATCAACAATACAATGTAACTTTTTAATATGTGTTTGATTATGCTCAAAGAAAAACGACAGTGAGATAGGTTTATTTACCGAGTTAGTAGCTAGCTCAAAATATAAAGCACTCAATTTTTCACTTTTAACAGTTTGTTTATTTTTCAATTGTAAAAAGCCAAATTGCTCTAAGCTGTTAAGCCATTGACTCTCAATTTGCATATGACCATAAGCTGTAAAATCGTGCTGTTTCCATGAGCTACTATGGAGAATACATGAGGATAATTGCGCAAGATCACCCTTAGTATACAATTCTATTAATTTGTTAAACATGTTTAAGCTCCTGACTCAGACAAAGTGATAGTCACGCCTGATTCTCTGATCATGTTGGCATATAGGGCGATTTCATCAAATACTGTTATTTCTTTGATAATTTTTTGATTCTTAATACGTAAATGTGTACAACCTAGTACAAAAAACTGGCTACCTTTTAAAGAGGCTAAACGTTTATTTTGTGGGTTATAACTACCTGCAATAGACCAACGAATAGCAAGATCTATGGTATTTTCATCAAATTCAACTTCTGCTAAATGATCTATGGTCATTTTTGCATCAGGGCATTGTGATAGCCACTGTATTAAGCTGCCGCTAATTTGTGCTAAGCCGGTAGACTGACGTCCTCCAGGCCATTGATGTGATGCCGCGACATGATAAAAATCAGTTAAAGTCGAAAATTGTTTTTGATTAAATAATGTTTGCGCCCATGATTGTACAAAGGTTTCAGCATTCCAATCTTTTGATGTTACTGTCAGCTCAGTACGATGTTTTATATCACTTACCCGCTTGTATTCACTATCAAACCAGTCTTTAAATATTGGGTCTGGTGTTAATTGTGAAAAACGAATTGCAGCATCGATTAAATCTATACCTAACTGATTAATTAAAAAGCTGTTATCACGTACTAGCCATTCTTTTACTATTTTATTTTCAAAGCAAACGCAGTCAGCAATTGTTGTAACTCTGCCCGTTTTGTATGTTGCAGTGCCAAATTCAGAGTTTCCTGTATTGGTCATGATGCTGGTAATTAAATGAGATGAATAATAAGTATCATCTTGTTCGGTTTTCCAGATCACATTCTCACCAATTAGGCTACGGTCAGGGAAAGCTGCAATCGTTTTTAGTGTATTTTGAACCACCTGTTCAACACTCTCAGAATAACCTCCTAGAGTATAAACAGGGCAAATATCAGCGTAATACTTATAGCATAGACCGATGTTTTTTTGTTCCCAAATTCTATGTGTTATTCGAATGATATAATCAACGATATCAATAAACTCGTCGTCAAAACCTATCAGATCTTGTGATTTTTCTCCTTCAGGCTCTAATAACTTAGCCAGAGGTTGCCAATATACTTGCGTTATTGGTTTATTTTGTTTTGAATTCATATTGCTTACTCACTGATCTTAGATAAATTGCTCAAAAGAGAATAAAAATATTAGGGTGAAAATAAAGAAGGCAAATAGTGCATAACACACCTTATCTACTTTTCCTGGTACTAAATACCAGCCATTTTCAGTCGTTGGAGAACCGCTATCAGCAAAAGCTTTTATTTGACCTTTGATGGTATAAGGTGAGTAGTTTTCCTGTTTTCCATCAATTGCGATGCTGGCGATAATAGTGACAACAACATTTACAAACGCACCTATGGCTGCATACCAAGGCCAAGCAACATCAGTATAAATGGCTGTATAAGCAACAGCGATTACGCCAACAAATGTTCCTACTAATAAACCGCGTTCGCTTGCATGTTTTGAAAAGAAACCTAAGCCAAACATACCTAGTTGTGCGCCTACAAAGTAAGAACCAACTTTACTGAGTACCTCTAAAATAGAACCTGTGCTATGTAAGTGATACATAATTGCTGGGAAGATAATAATGGCAGCCCAAAATACAGTGAATACACGAGATACAAATAGGTAATGACTGCTGCTTTCATTTGGTTTGAAGTATTTTTTATAAAAATCTATGGTCGATACAGTTGATAACGAGTTGAACGCAGAGTCTAAGCTCGACATAGATGCTGCCATCACTGCTGCTGCAATTATGCCCATTAAACCTGGCATGCCATAATCAGCAGCAAATTCTAAAATAATAGTATTTTCATTGTCGAATGGTTTGCCTTGATAGTAGTTGTAAAACAATATCCCCATGATAATAAAGAAAAAGTAAACAAAGAAAGCAAGAAAGCCCATCAATAAATATGATTTTTTGGCATCACCAATGTTTTTAGCAGCTAATGTACGTTGCACCATCATTTGGTTCGTACCATAAACTGTAATATGGTACAGCGTCATAGCTAGTATGCCAGACCAAACTGTAGTGACATTAGTGAAATCAAAGTCAAAATTAAGTGGGTTAGTTTTACCTTGTGCTTTAAGTTCAGCTAAACTTTCCATTACTGGAGTTGTACTGCCATCAATCAATGCATACATAATGATGCCGGCACCAATAAATAAAATACCCGACTGAATAACATCGGTCCAAATTACTGCAGTAATACCTCCTAATACGGTATAAATTAAAGCAATAATCGTGACAATGATAATACAAGCAACTTCAGGAATACCTGTGATGAAACTGAGTACGAGCGCAGTTGCATATAATACAGCAGCAGAACTCATGGTTTGAGATATTAACCAAATCCCAGAAACCAAGCCTCGTGCTTTTTTACCAAAGCGTTTTTCTTGGTATTCATAAATGGAGGCAACGCCTGCATTGTAGAAAAATGGGAAGAAAAAGGTGATTACCGCAATAATCACCAAAGGGTAATTTAAATGAATCGCGATTACCGACAAACCATCTTTATAGGCCCATGCTGGCGCACCTAAAAATGTCATGGCACTGACATAAGTCGCAATAACGGAAATACCAATTGCCCACCAAGGGGTTTGTTTTTGTCCTAAATAAAAATCATCAGCAGTGCTGACCTTTTTACTGATCACAAATCCAAGTAACAAATTAGCTAAAATATAAACAATTAAAATAGTCCAATTAAGGAGTCCAAACTCAGTCATTTCTACATCTCTTATTATTTTCAGGCTGAAGTATAATTATATAACAATACAAATTGACTTCGAAGTCAAATAAAAATAACATTGTTTAAAATTTAATTAAAGAAGTTATTGCATAAATAATGAGGCTTTTGAAGTTGGTTGCTTATATTATCGTATTCGATTATTTAAAAATGAGCATGTAAAAATATAAAAGTTGACTTCAAATGCAAAAATAGAATAGTAAATAAAAATTGGTGGAGCCAATATGAGTACCGAACAACAAAATAAAGAACTGATACTTGAATATTACCAAGCAATTGAGCAGGCAACACCAGAAACAATAGGTGATGTATTAACTCAATATATGAGTGAAAATTGTCAATGGTATGGTGTACATCCTTTTAATGAACAAAAGGGGCCAAAAGCAGTCAATAAGGCTTTTTGGCAACCATTTATGCATTCCTTTAAGCATATACAACGTCGTCAAGATGTATTCATGGCTGGAGAAAGCGGTCAAAATGGTGAAAACTGGGTAACCAGTATGGGCCATTTTATGGTGCAATTTGATCAAGACTGGTTAGGGATCCCTCGTTCAGGAAGAGTTGCGATGATCCGTTATGCTGATTTTAATTGTATAAAAGATGGAAAAATTATTCGTTCTGGTTTTTTCTGTGACATTATCAGTGTTATGCATCAAGTTGGTATTAATCCATTACCACAATCAACAGGGCATTCGTTTATATATCCTGGCCCACGAACTCATGATGGTATTCAATTAGATGATCAAGCACCTGAAGAAGGTGAAAAAACCATGGCAATTCTTAATCAGATGATTGATGACTTATCACAATTAAATCAATCAGCTAATGATAATTACCCACCAGAAATTTTAGAAAAAACGTGGGCAAAAGATATGGCTTGGTATGGGCCTGCAGGTATAGGTGCTACTTATACTATTCCTAAGTTTCAAGAGCAGCACTCCTATCCATTTAGGCAAGGGTTAAAAGATAAAGTTTTTAATGGGCATATTTGTCGATATGCAGAAGGAAATTATGCGTGTTTCTTTGGTTGGCCAAATTTAACAAATACGCCGATTGGCGGGTTTTTAGGCTTGCCTGGTGCTGAAATACGTGCAGATATGCGTGTAGTAGACGTTTATCGCCGTGAAGGCGATAAGCTAATGGAGAACTGGGTGCTGATTGATATTCCTTATTGGTTAAAGCAACAGGGATTAGACATCTTAGAACGTAGTAGAAAAATAAATAATCCAAGCTAAAATATGGAATTGCATTTGTAATTAAAATGGCAGCTCGTATGTGCTGCCATTTTTTAATTCTTTTGTTATTTACCTTGGAATTGCTGTTTCATCATTGCAAAAACATCAAGCCCCATTTGCATGCACATATCTATAATGTCTATGGCGACCCAATTTTCTTTGAGCAACTCACCTTCTCTGCGCCATATGTCCATCACTCTAAGTGATAATTCTTTATTGCAAGGAGGAAGCCCTAACCATCCACCTACAGAGTGTGTGCCATGCATATGTGGCCAGCCACCTGTTGCAACATAGTTTCCCTCAGCAATAAGCGTTGCTTTATGATCAACACTGCGATCTGGAAAACTAAATACAAATGGCCCTTGATGATTCGCTCTAAAGCCTTCAATACCGCGAGTTGTGCCTATCGCTGCTGGTCCATACCACATAAAGTCACTGTGCCAAAAGTTTTGCAATTGCATACTTTGTAATGATTTACCATCAAACTTGCCTAATTCTTCTAACATATTAAGCACAAGCTGCTTTGATGCCTCTGATTCAGACTCACTCACTTGCGGTCTAATTAATCCGTCCATAGTTGATGGGGGCATAATTAAGCCTTCATGACCTAAACTATTCCTTAAAGGATTAACACCTGCTTGGTTCATGGCATCTATAAAGTCTAAAATAATATAACATTCATTGATTTTATTATTTTCTACTTGAACTAACTCCGTATAACGCAAATATAAAGTTCTATTAGTTGCGGGAATATCAAATAAGTCTTCAGTGAATGTACCTACGAAATATCCTGTGCTAGCAAGCCATTTTTGGCCTTTATAATTATTTTCAATATTGATAAATGGCTTACGCTCGATATCGGGTAATGCGCGGTGTAAAGGTTGCCAAAATTGTTCGAGCATTTTGGATGTATTTTGAAGCTCATTAATAGGCGCACTTACGTACCATTTGACATCTTCATTTACATAATCATTGATTTGATCTGTAGATGATTTTAACGCTTGATATAGCTTGTCTAATATTGTTTTCAACTTAGTTCCTCCAATAGGCTATTTTTACTTGATTAAGATGTATTGAAGCGTATCATTGAGTGACTTCGAAGTCATTTTTTATTTTAATTAATTTTTAAACATAAAATGGGTGTTTAATATTCGATTTGAATACAAAAAATGAAATAAATCATACTACATAATTTTAATGAGGCTAAAGATGAACGATCAGTATTCAGCACATAAAGCACTACTTCAGCCATTGAGAGACGCATTATATAATTTTGAATCTAGTCAAGTTTTAACCCAGTTAAAAAATGTATTAGCTGCTGAGGTTATTGTGTATCTTAGTTTTCCATTTGAAACCATGAAAGGGGTAGAGCAGTTTTATGAAAGAGCTTATGCTCCTTTATTAAAGGCTATACCCGATTTAGAGCGGCGAGAAACAATAGTGATGTCTGGCAGTTGCGAAGATAATAGCGAATGGGTTGGTTTTTGTGGCTATTATACTGGTAGTTTTGAACAAGCTTGGCTAGAAATCCCAGCAACAGGGCACCAAGTAGCCATGCGGTTTCATGAGTTTTATCGTATAAAAAATAATAAAGTCATGGAAATTCAGGCTATTTGGGACATTCCTGAAGTGATGATGCAAGCAAATTCATGGCCTATGGTACCCAGTTTAGGGCGTGAATGGCATGTACCAGGGCCTGCAACACAAGATGGCTTAGTTATAAAAAATAAAAATAATAAACATGCTCAGCAAAGCTTAATACTTGTGAGCGATATGCTTAGTGGTTTAGAAAAGTATGCTGCTGGCGGTGTAGAAGCGATGCAATTAGAAAAATATTGGCATCTGCGTAGTAGCTGGTATGGTCCGTCAGGCATTGGCACTGGTCGTGGTATTAAAGGTTTTAGAAATTGGCATCAAATTCCTTTTTTGAATGCGATGCCTAATCGAACCGCAAGTGTTGAACAAGGTTATTTTTTTGCTGAAGGCGATTATGTCGGCTTTACCGCTTGGCCTGGTATGTCTATGCATATTAGTGATGGTGGCTGGCTTGGCATTGCTCCAGCAAATCAAAAAATCACTATGCGCAGTTTAGATTTTTGGCGATGTGAAAATAACATGATCAGAGAAAATTGGGTTTTGGTTGATTTACTTCATGTATACCATCAGCTTGGTGTAGATGTATTAGCGAGAATGAGGGAGTTTAATAAAGCGCATCGTTAAAATTTAAATACCAGTTGTATTAAGTAACTCCCGCTGGGGGGGAAGTTAATTAGTACAATTGGTATTCTCACTATACACGGCATTTTTTATTGGTTTTTTGCAACCGCATCGGAAAAAACTTGCTGTAAATGTTGCGCGCCACTTAACATAAATCCATGATCTGAACCCAGTAAAAATAAATTTACACCTGATGCAATCCAACGAGGAAGTTCAGTTAAATCTCCTACAAACATGCCACAATTTTTATCATGTTTTTTAGTTGCTGCAACTATTTTTTCAACAGCTTCGAGCACTTCAGGGTGACTGGGGTTTGTTTGTTTTAAGGCAACGGTTAAATCCATTCGTCCTATAAAAATGCAGTCAATGCCATCGACCTGACAAATGGCATCAATATCATCTACAGCTTCAAGATCTTCAATTTGTGCGATTACACAAGTATTGCTTTTATTTGCAGCTAAATTCTCAGGTAAATTATGTGTAGTGTATCCTGCAAATCGTGTAGAACCAGCGTAGCCTCTGCCATCTGGCCCAAAAAAGCTTTTTTGCACTACATTTTGTGCATGTTTAGCATTTAAAATATGCGGTAATACAATACCATCAGCACCCAGATCAAGTGCGTTTAAAATTGTGGCATTTTCACTATCGGGTATACGTACAACTATGGGTTTATTTTGAGATTTAGCTGCTAATATGCAGGTGTCGATTGAAGCGCGATCAAACGGTGCATGCTCAGCATCTAGGCATAATAAATCTAGGTTAGAATGTGCGAGTACTTCAGTATTGTGAAAATGTGGTGTTTTAATAAAAGTACCAATCAAAGGTGTTTTATTGGTTAGCTTTTGCTTTAAGTTCATTACTTTTTTCCTGTTTAACAACAAAAAGTTAATTATTTATAGATAAATACCATTGAGATAAGGCATTAGATACTTTGTCGGCTTGCTCTAATGGGGAAAAGTGACCACAATTGCCTAAGAGCACTAAGTCACTGTTTGGTAGAGATTTATGCATTTCAACTTGATGCGCTACAGGGCAAATATGATCTTGCAGCCCGCCAATGATTAGAATATCAGCTGCAAGTCTTTTTAATATATGTAAGGTATCTGGTCTGTCTTCAATTGCCATTGCTTGTGCAGCAAAACAGTCAGCACCTAAGGTAAGTGCCATATCAATAATTAATTTTTGCCAATCTTCTCTTTGTTGATTTAAGTAATTAGGCATAAATCCGTCTCTGATCAAAGATAATAACTCTCCAGATTGCGCCTGTTTTATTTGAGATGGCCTGTTTGCTTTTCTTTGTGGTAAATCTGCATGGCAATTAGAGTTAACCATAGCAAGTTTAGCTATAAGGTGGGGGTGTGTTTTTGCAACTTCTAATGCAACAATGCCGCCCATTGAAAAGCCTAACATAGCAGCAGGTTGGCCATGTGTAGCAACAATGACTTTAGTTGCCATTTCAGACAAGCTTGCTTCATTGGTAAATTGTACAACCGATATGTTATCGGTAAATTGTTTTAGATGTGATACTTGTTGTGTAAACATTGCCTCAGTACATAGAGTACCGGGCAATATAAGTATAGGTAAAGTACTCATTATTTATAACCAAATTAAGATCGCCTAACTGAGTTTCCTTTGATTAACGTACCTGTTAATACTCTGGCTTCAGGTGGTGATTCTGGGTTTTCTATACGCTCTATTAACATGTCAACAGCAGCTTTTACGAGTTGCTCAAGTGGCTGTTTGATCGTTGTGACTTGATAGCTTGACCAAGATGAAGAAGCATAACCGTCAAAGCCAACCACTGACATATCATTCGGGATATGAATTTTGTGGTTTTCTCTGGCTTCATCTATCACGCCTACTGCCATGCTATCGTTACTACATATAATTGCATCTGGAGCAGGGTATTTTTTTAGCCATTCAGCTAAACAATCTCTACCTGACTGATATGAATAATCACCATATAAAACAGAGACTTGATCTGCATCTGATTTTTTTAATAAATTCAGAGCGATTTCTCGGCGTTCATTAGCAACATCAGAGTCTTTTGGCCCAGACAATACTAAATAATTTTTTGGGTGATTAATTTGCAGTTCGGCAATGAGCTGTTTTATGCCTAATTCGTGATTACAACAAACTGTATTTGCCATCGCATCAGGAACATTTCGGTTATAGAGCACTACAGGAATATTATGCTGCTTAAATTGTGCCAGTCGTTGGCTTTCAAAATGCGCAGCAAGTGCAATGACGCCGTCGACCTGAAACGTCCAGATCTGTTCAAACATATCGTCTGCACTTTCGGCATCATCTAAGGTAAATAATAAAACTCGTTTGTTACGAGCCGCAAGTTGTTTACTTACTTGCGAAAGTACTTCTGGGTAATTGATATTAGCACGTGATGAAACAATAACAGCCACCATACCTGACTGTTTTGTGATCAACATTCGCGCAATAGCATTAGGCCTGTAGCCCATTCTATTTGCTGTTTCCATTACTTTATCACGTGTTTTTTGTGAGACACTTAGCCCCGGACGAAAAACGCGTGATACAGCTGATTGTGATACACCGGCTTCACGTGCTACATCATAAGAAGTTACTTTTTTATCTTTAGTCAAAGTTTACCCTTTATATCTTCTTAAGCGGATATCCGCTTGCTCCTTATGTCCTGCAAAACCTTCAACGGCACACAATCGAGAGCAATACTCACCAACAACAACAGAAGCTTCTTCGGTTGCGCTTTGGAAAGTACAGGTTTTAATAAATTTACCTACCCATAATCCGCCAGTATAACGTGCAGCCTTACGAGTTGGAAGGGTATGGTTGGTACCAATACATTTATCACCATAAGATACGTTTGTTTCTGGGCCTAAAAATAAAGCACCAAAGTTACGCATGTTTTCTTTGAAATAAGGTACATTTTTAGTCATTATTTGTACATGTTCAAAGGCTAAGTCGTTAGCGACTTCTACCATTTCTTCATAGGTATCACAGACGATTACTTCACCGTAATCTTTCCAAGCAGCGCCCGCTACTTCAGCTGTAGGCAAAATTGTTAATTGTCTTTGAATTTCAGCCAGTGTGTCATTTGCTAAAGCTTCATTGTTTGTTAGTAAAATAGCAGGAGATGTTGGACCATGCTCTGCTTGGCCTAATAAATCAGCGGCACATAATTCACCATCAACACTATCATCTGCAATAACTAAGGTTTCAGTTGGTCCTGCAAATAAATCAATACCCACACGTCCGAATAATTGTCGTTTAGCCTCTGCAACAAATGCGTTACCAGGGCCCACTATCATATCAACAGGGGCGATAGTTTCTGTACCAACAGCCATAGCCGCAATAGCTTGAACTCCGCCAAAACAATAAATTTCATCAGCGCCCGCAAGGTCCATCGCTACAACAATCGCAGGAGATGGTCGGCCATCAAAAGGAGGTGCTGCAGCAATAACACGTTTTACACCGGCAACTTTCGCAGTTACAACACTCATATGTGCAGAAGCAACAAGCGGGTATTTACCTCCTGGTACATAACAGCCAACACTTTCCATTGGAATGTGTTTATGGCCTAAAGTAACGCCAGGTAAAGTTTCGACTTCAACGTCTTTCATTGAGTCACGTTGAATTTGAGCAAAGTTCCTAACTTGTTCTTGTGCCCATTTTATGTCTTCAATGATATTATCATCAAGTTCGTCATAGCAGGCCTTGATTTCTTCCTTAGTTAACCTGAATGACTTCGGATTCCATTTGTCGAATTTTTCTGAATATTGCGAAATGGCTTGGTCACCATTTGTTTCAATATCTTCTATTATCGTTTCAACAGTAGATTTAACCTGCTGTAAAAACTCTTTTTTTTCTTCTTCTTCTTTACCTTTTTTTAAATATTTAACCATTTTATTATCTCCTGTTGATTTAAATTAAATCAAATTTTATTTTTAATAATTACTTGAACATGAATTAATCCTACGTAATAATGACTTCGAATGCAATAATGAATTTCAGGATATTTTATATGAGTTTTGATAAGGGGCTATTTGCCCATAAAACCATTTTGGTAGCAGGTGCAGGTAAAGGTATTGGGCTAGCCTGTGCAACTATGGCTGCTAAATATGGTGCAAATGTCATTGCGGTTGCAAGGACGCAAGCAGACTTAGACAAATTAATCGCGCTTTATCCAGATAATATTACTGGATGGGCAATGGATGTAACTAGTGAAGGATTTTTTCAAAAACTAAAGGCATTACCTGTTTTACATGGCTTAGTTAATAATGCAGGCATTAACCGAGTGGGTCCCATGCAAGGTCAAACTGATGAAAACATTGATGCTGTTATCGATCTTAATATTCGGACTTTATATAAGATTTCTCAAGCTGCTATCACTCCGATGCTTAATTCTGATAATGCTTCCATTGTTAATATGTCATCACAAATGGGTTTTGTAGGCTCACCTAATCGTACTTTGTATTGTATGAGCAAACATGCTGTTGAAGGCGTAACAAAAGCAATGGCAGTGGAACTTGCTGAGCATAATATCCGTGTAAATACGGTTGCACCAACATTTGTATTAACTCCAATGACAGAGCCAATGTTTAAAGACGAAGCATTTCATAAATTTGTTTTTGACATGATCCCACTAGGTCGCTTGGCTAAAGTGGATGATATTGCAAACAGTTGCACATTTTTATTGAGTGAATTGGCCTCAATGATCACAGGTACAAGCATCAAAGTTGATGGCGGCTGGACCGCAAGATAATCAATAACAACTCATTAAACTTAAGAAACAGGATAAATAATTATGACGCTCGCTAATAGATTGATCAGATATTCAGATCTCAAACCTTGTACTAATGCTTTTATAGATACACGTAGTCCCGGCAGTGATAAAAAAGAAAATTTTACATTGATTGGCCCTGGAGTTGCTGAAAATCCAGACCAACATATTCATATTTCTATTCCTCATGGGTTTAATATTGGCGGAGCACGCCAGCCGGCTGGATGTTTAAATTCACAACATAGTCATTTAACTGAAGAAGTTTTTGTAATTCATCAAGGTTCTTGGTCATTTATAAGTGGTGTTAATGCTGATGATGGCAAAGTAATATTAAATGAAGGCGATATCATTTCGATTCCGACGGATATCTTTAGGGGATTTGAAAATGTAGGAGATGACATTGGCTATCTACATGCGGTATTAGGAGGAGATGATCCGGGTCGTGTATTGTGGACACCACAGGTATTTGAACTTGCAAAAAAATATGGGTTAGTTTTACTAGAAGATGGCAGCTTAATTGATACTACTTTAGGAGAAACAATCCCTGAAGATAAAAAACCTATGCCGATTACTTCAGCTCAACAAATTGCAGAACATAGAGTTGTAGGCAGTAAAGATATGGAGTCTATAGTACAACGTTTTGATACATTTTCTTGGGCTAAAAATACTTCTCTGGCGCAATTTTATGGTGTTGAAGAGGTGGCATTAGTGGGTCCTGAAAATCAAAGTGAAGACCTACCTGCAGCAAAATTAGACTGGAAACATGATTTTGTTGTACGTGGCCTTAAACTCGAACCCGGTGCTGAAATACCTGATCATATTCGATATGAAGAAGAAGTGATTTTTGTTCAGCAAGGACAGTTTGAAATAACAGCCGGTGGTGAAACTTTGCTATTAGGCAAAGGTGATACTTTCACTACACCAATTGATCTTGCACGCAGTTTTAAACAAAAAGGGCAAGAAGAGTGCATTTTATATATCACACGTCGCCATAATAACCCTAAAGCGCCTACCTTTATTTAAAAATATGAGAGGAATAACCTCATCATATAAGATGTTATTCCTTCTTTTAAGTGTTACGAACCTCCTACTCTTATTTTTATAGTAAATCCAGATTCTTATTTTTTATATACCCTCGCTATTAGTATAAATATTGAATTTAACTTATCTTGTAAACGCCATATTTTTATCAATAAAACTAAAGCAAATGTTTTACTAACCCTATGATATAGATTAGATTGTAGGATAAGCGCTAGAACATGATACTTTTTGGCAATAAAGTACTTGTCTAGGCGTATTCATACCATTTCCGTTAATATAAGGAGCAACTTACACATGTTGAAACATGTTAAAAACATATCGGTATTATCTACAGTCGCAATTAGTTTATTACTTTCATTTTCGAGTGTTTCTGCTGATAAAGCCGATAGTAAATTGATCAACTATGAAGATATTTTTAATTTAGAGTATGCGGCATCACCACAAGTTAGCCCTGATGGTGAATATGTTATTTATGAACGTCGTTCAATGGATATCATGACAGACGGTACTAGGACAAATTTATGGCAAGTTAACATTGATGGTTCAGCACATGAGCCTGTTTTTTCGGGTAAAGCAAATTATCGCATGCCACGATTTTCACCTGATGGAAAACGTTTAGCCTATCTATCGTCTATGGAAGGAGATAATCAACTTTATATTTTATGGCTTGAATCGGGTAAAACATCTCGCGTAACTAATTTACAACATTCACCTAGAGATATTTCTTGGTCTCCAGATGGAAAATCTATTGCTTTTTCAATGTTTAAACCTGGAAAATCAACAAGCCTTTTTAAAGATATGCCTAAAAAACCTAAAGGTGCAACGTGGGCGGGTACTGCAAAATATATTGACCAAATGAATTACCGCAGAGATGGTGGCGGTTTTACAAAAGCAGGATTTAGCCATATTTACGTTGTACCTGCATTAGGTGGTACAGCAAGACAAATCACATCAGGTGACTTTCATCATGGTGGGGTGATCAACTGGTCAAAAGACAGTAAAAATATCATCATTGATGGTGACCGTCATAATGACTGGCAAGACCGCCCCGTTGAGTCTGATATTTATAAAGTGAATGTAAATACAGGTGACATTGAAACATTAGTTAAAAGAGATGGACCAGATAATAATCCTCGCATCAGCCCTAATGGCAAAAAAATCGCATATTTAAGTTTTGAAGATAAAAAGTTGTCTAGTCAAAATAGACAATTACATGTGATGGACAGTGATGGCAAAAACATTAAAAACCTGACTCCTACTTTAGATCGTAGTGTGGGCAATGTGCATTGGTCTGAAAATGGTAAAGGTTTATATTTCTCTTATGATGATCATGGTCAAAGCTATGTAGGCTATGTGGATTTAAAAGGTAAATTAAAAACGAAATTAGCCAAAATTGGTGGGCAATCTCTGGGGCGCCCTTATACGTCCGGCGATTTTACGGTTGCAGATAATCGTGCACTTGTTTTCACCGTTGCAAACAATCAACGACCAGCTGATTTAGCGATAATGAATAAAAAAGGCAAAGTAACAACTTTAACGCAATTAAATGAAGATATTTTTGCTCATAAAACATTAGCTCAAGTTGAAGCTATGACGGTAAAGTCGAGCCTTGATAATCGCGATGTTGAAGCTTGGATTGCGTTACCACCAGGATTTGATGCTAGTAAAAAATACCCTATGATCTTAGAAATTCATGGTGGACCACATGCAGCCTATGGCCCTAATTACAGTACTGAAGTGCAATTAATGGCTGCAAAAGGTTACGTTGTTGTTTGGGCTAACCCAAGAGGTAGTACATCTTATGGTGCAGAGTTTGCTAATACAATTCATCATAATTACCCGTCACAAGATTATAATGATTTAATGGATGTTGTTGATGGTGTTATTACCAAAGGTTATATTGATGAAGAGCAGTTATTTGTAACTGGTGGCTCAGGTGGTGGTACTTTAACTGCATGGATTGTGGGTAAAACAAATCGCTTTAAAGCCGCTGTTGTCGCAAAACCTGTTATTAATTGGATGAGCTTTAGTTTAACAGCGGATGGTTATTCTTATTTTACTAAATATTGGATGCCTGGCATGCCATGGGAGCATGCAGATCATTTATGGAAGCACTCTCCATTATCATTAGTAGGTAATGTTAAAACTCCCACTATGTTATTAACAGGAGAAGTGGATTACCGTACACCTATGAGTGAAACTGAGCAATATTATCAGGCACTTAAATTGCAAAATGTTGATGCTGCTATGGTACGTATTCCTAAAGCTTCTCACGGTATTGCTGCTAGACCAAGTAACTTAATACAAAAACTGGGTAATATAATGGCGTGGTTTGAAAAGTACAAAACAAAAGAATAATTAATCACATTATAAATTATTAAATCATCAAGCAATGATATTGCTTGATGATTTTTTATTTTAACTCTCTTTTTAATTAAATTTTTACTAGTTCCGAAATATCACACCATTAATAAAAGTATAAATGGTAGGATTTAGTATGCGTTAATTAAGTACTAGCGCATAAAGAATTCAAAGTGTTTTAAAATGTCAGTGTATTAAAGAACAGACTATTAAAGTGTCAGAGTATAATGTTCAAATGCTGTTACTTTGTTATATCCTAACTGTCGGTACAAGGCTTGTGCTTGATGATTATCAACAGCGGTACAGAGTTTTAATGAGTGAGAATGTGTCGCTCTAGCATGTGTTGTAGCTGCATTCATTAATGCTGTGCCGACTTTTAATTGGCGAAAATCTGGAGATACAAAAAGATCGTTTAAAATCCACATTTTTTGCATCGATGTTGATGAAAATGCGGGATATAATTGAACAAACCCAACTGCTTTATTTTTAACAGTAGCCAATAATATCACCGAATCTTTATTCTCTAACCGCTCTTTAATGAATTGCGCTGCACTTTCTGAATCGGGTTGTTTTTGGTAGAAAAGTCTATACTGTTCAAACAATATCGCCATCTCATCGAGTTCATTTAAAGTTGCTTGTTTTATTAAAGTCATAGTCTCTATCTATTATCGGATGTGATGGTTAGTATCGGTTATATTTAATCCATGTAATACAACCAGGATTAATAAAATAACTAGACCAGCCGTAGTCGTGCGCTTTAATAAAGATATTAAATACTGAATTTGTTAGGTAAATAATAAAGACTAAAACGACTGGAAATGTATTGTTACATTACTAGGTACACCTTTTTGAAATTTTTATTCTTCACCACCTTTCTTACTTAACTGACTTATAAAAAAGACTTTATAACTAAAGTTGTAAAAACCTCACAGTGAGAAAAATTATGCCTAATATAAAAAACAGTTTGATAGCCTTGTCTTTGGTCAGCTTGATCAGTGCGTGCTCAAGTACACAAATGCCAAATAACAAAGATTTTCTATCTGCTATGCAAAGTAGCGAAAGAAGTGCAGAAGATAAAGCGAGAGATGAAGGTAGAAAGCCAGAAAAAGTAATGGATTTTTTTGATATTCAACCAGGTATGTCAGTATTAGAGGTGTTATCGAGTGGTGGATATTATACTGAAATACTTTCACACCGTGTAGGTGAAAGTGGAAAAGTGTTTGCACAAAATAATCGCTTTATTTTAGATGTGTTTGATGGCAGGTTTGCCAAAGAATTTGAGCTAAGGACACAAAATAAAAAATTACCAAATGTGAGTCACTATATAACTGAATTTGGTGAGTTTGATTTAAAAGAGCAAGTGGATGCCGTTACAATAGTGCTTAATTACCATGATATGTATTCAAATTTTGATGAAGAAAAGCGATTTAAAGTATTAGATCAAATTAAAACAGCGTTAAAACCAGGCGGTACTTTAGGCATTATTGATATGGAAGCAGTAGAGGGTGTACACAATCCAAAACTCCATCGTATTCATCATCAAATCGTAAAAGATGAATTGGCTCAAGCTGGCTTTATACTTGAAGCAGAGGCGAGTTTTTTGAACAACTCACAAGATGATTATAGCAAAGTCGTATTTGATCCAAGTGTAAGAGGTAAAACAGATCGTTTTGTTTTTAAATTCATAAAACCTAAAGCATAATGACTTAATTTATTATCAGGCAAAAAAAAAGCCCTAAAGGGCTTTTTTGAGAATTCATATCAACCGTCACCGATATGAGCAATGTAGCAAGTAATAATAGCAAGTAATAAGGGTTGACCATCGACAGTTCAGTATCAAGGGGCGATAGCTACTGAACTATCAATGATCTTACAGTTTAACGTACTGCTTAACGTTTACAGGGTTCTTTCTTTTTATCTAAATAAGCTTGGCTTCCTGCCAACATATCGTCCTTGTAGTCTGAGGTTAGGTACTGCGTTTCGTTGAGAATGATTATCAATTAGAATGTATTTTAAGTCAACATCTAAATGATAATTATTTGCATTTATTTGAGTGGGATTAATTAACGAATAATTTGTATAAGGTGATGTATCTGTAAATATCACTATTTAAGAGCCTCTAAAACGTGCTCTTTTATATTTAAATTTTTGTTGTAGTGCTGTTTTCAAAGTTATGATTATAACCAAAGGTTATCTATTAATAATAAACTGTAAATTGTTATAAAAAAATAAGCGTGCAAAACTTAAGCTTCTTATAGAAGAACAAAAATATGGTGATGCTTTATATTGCCTATTCATATTAAAACTAAGATATTAATTGCTTAATCAAAGTTATATATCTTAATAATTAAACTTGAGATTTAAGGGTTTGTGATGCGATTAAAATTTATGTTATTTGTCTTTTTATTATTTACCATCCAAGTGGTAAATGCAGGAGCTGTGATCATCAATGACGTATGTCAAATGGGTGATATCAAGCTCAGTTATGATTTTGAAAATGCGCGTGTAAATGGCTGTGAATTAATAGACAATAATGAAATAATCTTAACAATTTCTCCTGAAAATTCACCTATTAACCATAGCCCTTGGTATGCATTTAAAATAGAGTCAGAAAAATCAAAAACAGTATTAATTAGAATTAAATATACCGATGTAAAAGGGATTCACCGTTATAAACCAAAATTAATTCAAGATCAGTTCCATTGGCAGCCAATTGATCATATTGCATTAAAAAAGCAAGTATTATTTAAGTTAGAAATTGGACCTGAGCCAATTCTCGTTGCAGGGCAAGAGATCATAATAAATGAAGATTATGATAGGTGGATGGGAAAGTTAGCAAAAAAAGAGACTGTAAACTATTCCCTTTTGGGTCAATCTACTCAAAACCGTGATATTGGCATGCTTGAAATATTGGGTGAAGGTAAAGAGTGGGTTATTTTATTAGGCCGTCAGCATCCACCTGAAGTCACCGGTGCTTTAGCTTTTTTCCCTTTTGTTAATACCTTAGTGGAAGATTCTGATTTAGTTAAACAATTTAATAAACGATTTAATGTTTTGGTTATTCCTGATTTGAACCCTGATGGTGTAGCTTTAGGTAATTGGCGTCATACATCTACAGGTGTTGATTTAAATCGTGATTGGGGAGATTTTAAGCAAAAAGAATCTCGCTTGGTGCGTGATAAATTAAAAAGTATTATTGCCAAGGGAGGTAAGATTGTATTTGCCGTTGACTTTCATTCTACAGGAAAAGATGTGTTTTATACTATGGGGACAGAATTCCCTGGTGTTAAGCCCGCATTTTTAGTTAAAAATTGGCTTGAGTCTTTACAAAGTTCTGTTGTCGATTTTAAAGTACGTAGAACACCTGCATTTAAAACCCAAGGTGTATTTAAGCAATATATCGCAAAGACCTATGGAGTACATGCCATAACGTATGAAGTGGGTGATCATACTGAAAGGCGAAAAATTAATACTGTCGCTTTTCATGCCGCTAATACAATGATGCAAACTTTGTTAAAGGTACCTGAAAGCGAGTTTTAATCATGCTTTTTTGAAAAACTAATAACATAATTATCATGTTATTAGTTTTTCAAGTTATATACGTTAACGATTAAATTTATTAGGGATATAAGGTAATCGTTTAAGTAAAGTTAGCGGTTCTCCGTCTGAATCGGCTACTACAGTTACTTCAAACCAAGCATCATGCTCGAGATCTTTTTCATCAATTTTAAAATCATGTGATAGTTGTTGCTCTTCATAGTAAAAACAAGATTAGACATATATGTCTACTTTTACCTCTTACTAATTTGGTGTCTACTTTTACTACTATGAAAAAGTAAACTTTATTCATGATCAACACGGATAAGTTGTAAAAGTTAAAAATGGCGGAAATTATCATGCTCGCATAACGCCTTAAAACGACCTTTAAAGAGAGAATCAATTCTCAGGATATACTGCATGAAACTTTTAATTTTAATAAGTATCATTTATTAATTCTGGAGAGATATTCGATAAATTGCCAGAGCAGATTAATGAAAATTAAAAATATGGAATGTTATTTTACTAGGTGTTAATCGTTATTTATTTTCAGGCAAAAAAAAAGCCCAAAAG
>Ga0209396_1001595_pt1 | contig 24874 bp, 11 predicted proteins | sample GOMGulsemesocosm_6_FD_184638 | JGI IMG/M metagenome (GOLD analysis project Ga0209396, IMG submission 184638) | Methane-oxidizing microbial communities from mesocosms in the Gulf of Mexico - GOM8C Gulf of Mexico (SPAdes) (version 2) | ecosystem: Environmental > Aquatic > Marine > Cold seeps... | reverse complement strand
AAAATATCTTACTCGCTATTACTGGTGCTAGCCCACAAGTAGTGACCGAAACGCTGTATGCGCTGCACATTGAGGGTAAAACCTTTCCTGATGAAATGATAGTGATCACCACCAGTGGCTCTAAAGCCATGCTGATGGAAGGTTTTTTCACTAACGGTCATCTGGCAGCGTTGCAACAAGAATACGACATGCCAAATTTTATTTTTAATGAGTCTAACATTTGGCTGATTGAAGACGATCAGGGGAATCCGCTAGACGATGCTAAAAGCATTGAAGATCAAACCTTCATGGCTGATTTTATCACCCGTAAAGTCTTTGAACTGACCCAAAACGACAACCTCGCTATTCATGCGTCCATTGCTGGTGGTCGTAAAACCATGGCGTTTTATCTTGGTTATGCCATGTCACTTCTGGGGCGGCCACAAGACACACTGAGCCATGTCTTTGTTGATGACGAATTTGAGTTTGTTAAAGACTTCTATTATCCAACCAAAGCAACGAATCTGATCACCGGTAAATTTGGCAAAGGCCAGGTCGATACCAGCAAGGCTAAAGTGACTTTAGCTGAAATCCCCTTTGTTCGGATGCGCCAAGCCGTTGACCCGCAGCTGATTAACTCGATGGGACAAATGTCGTTTAGTCAAACGGTAGCAACGCTCAACTCAAGCCACAGTCAGCAACTAACAGTAGACATTTATCTTAAAAATAAAACCCTTAGCATCTCAGGTGTTGACATTAAATTGACCGCCAAAGAGCTAGCATTTTATTTATGGCTAACCACGCTTACCCAAGGTGTGAATAGCGGCTTGGTGGTCAGTGGTGACGAGCGAATATTTAAACAAAGCAATGATAATGCGATTGGCTTTTTGAGCCAGTTTTTAAAGGTAGGCAGTGATAGCCGCGTATTTAACAAAACCTTTGGCATTGAACCTGAAGACTTTATATTGCAAAACTACGCAGGCTTACTGCCAATGAGCAAAGAATTTGTCCAGCAAAATCGCAGCAACATAAACAAAGCGCTCAAAAAACACCTGCCGACTGAACTGGCCGCCAAAATAGACATTGGCTCACAAGCTCAAGCCGCTAGCCAACGCTATTTTGTTAATGCGGTCGTTAATGACATTCAAATAAACGTCAATGCTTAAAACAGTAGTACGTAAAATGGTGTTTAAATAACAGCCGAACACAAGCTTGTGAATCCCTCATACAAGGTATTGAGGGTATACTGGCAATATAACTAATTAAACACCCATTTGCACCGGCGTAAATGTCATTTTGCCAATGGGTTTATCAAGAAAAGGCAGCACATGTTAACAGGTAAAATAAAAGGTCAAGTTGATCAAGTATGGGAAATGTTTTGGACTGGCGGTGTAGCTAATCCTATTTCGGTGATCGAACAAATATCTTACCTGCTATTTATCAGACGACTCGATGAATTACAACGTACCGCCGAGCGTAAATCACAGGCGACAGGAATTCCGGTAGCACACCCAGTGTTTAGTAGCGATGAAAGTGCATTGCGTTGGAGCAATTTTAAAGACAAAGATCCCGATGTGATGTTTGACATTGTGCAAAACCAAGTTTTTCCTAAAATTAAAAACCTCCATAGTCAGGGCAGCTTTGCCGAGCACATGAAAGACGCTATTTTTATGGTGCCATCAGCCGCCTTGCTCGATCAAGTGGTGCAACTGCTTAGCAATATCGACATGAACGACAAAGACACCAAGGGTGATTTGTACGAATACTTGTTAGGTAAGCTTAAGCAATCGGGGGTTAACGGCCAGTTTCGCACCCCGCGCCACATCATTAAAATGATGGTTGAGCTCATGCAGCCAAAAATGGATGACACCATTTGTGATCCCGCGTCAGGCACCTGTGGCTTTTTAATGTCGTCGGTGGAATACGTTGAGAAAACCCATGAAGTGCAATTAAGAAACCAGCCACAACGTCAACATTTTAACAATGACATGTTCACCGCGTATGATTTTGACCAACACATGTTGCGCATTGGCGCAATGAACATGTTACTGCACGGCATTGAAAACCCAAGCGTGCATTATCGTGACAGTCTAAAAGATCACGGTGAAGACAACATTAAAGAAGCATACAGCCTTATTTTAGCCAATCCACCGTTTAAAGGCAGTGTTGACTTTGACATCGTCTCGGCCGATTTATTACGCGCCCTTGGTAAAACGCCAGCGGCCAAGAAAGCCGCAGCGACAACCACAACGCTAGATGCCGATGGCAATGAAGTGATTGTCAAAAAGAAAAAGCCGACTGAAAAATCAGAATTATTGTTCTTAGCGCTTATTCTGCGTTTGCTCAAACCAGGCGGCCGCGCAGCGGTTATCGTGCCAGATGGCGTATTATTTGGTTCAACAAAATCGCACAAAGCAATTCGCGAAAAAATCGTTAACGGCCAAAAACTAGAAGCGGTTATATCCCTGCCTTCAGGGGTGTTCAAGCCTTACGCGGGTGTTAGCACCGCTATTCTCATTTTCACCAAAACTAACTCAGGCGGCACCGACAACGTATGGTTTTATGACATGCAAGCCGACGGGTACTCGCTTGATGACAAACGTGCGCCGCTGTTTAACGCCACCAATGCGAAAGACGGTGAGGTCGAAAGCCACGAGCAAAATAATATTAGCGATATCATCACGCGTTTTGCCTCATTAACGGATAAAGCCAGCAGCGAGTATACCAATAAAGCCACCGCCCAATCATTTGTGGTGCCTTTTAGTGATATCGAGGCCAATGATTACGATTTGAGCTTAAATCGCTACAAAGAAGTGGTTTATGAAGAAGTCACTTATGATGCCCCCAAGGTGATTTTAAAGCGGATTAAAGATCTGCAACAGGCGATGAGCGACGGCGTAGCTGCGTTGGAGAGAATGTTGTGATCCTACAAAATAACAATCTGTTTTTAGTAATGGTAAATAGTGGGACAGCTTGTTCCACTATTGGATTATTCATAGATGATTCAACCAGTGTCGAACAAAAAGAAGGAAAGTTCACCAACGATTTTGGAGGTGAGTTATGAGTATTCCTACTGAGTTTTTAAGATTTCCAGAAACATGGAAAGTATTGCCGTTTACTGATGTTTTTGAAGATGTAACGTCAAAAGGAATTAAAGTAAAAAAAGAAAATTATGATCCTTGTGAAAGACTACCAGTGGTCGATCAAGGTAAAAAATTATTCGGAGGTTATACAAAAGTAGAAAATAAAGTGGTTGGTGTTGATCTCCCCGTCATTGTCTTTGGAGATCACACGAAGGTGTTTAAACTCATCCATGAAGAGTTTGCAGTTGGTGCTGACGGAGTAAAGTTATTGGCACCTAAAGTAGAAGCTGATAAAGATTTTCTATTTTATTATTTAAAGCAATTAAAGTTAGAAGATGCTGGTTATAGTAGGCATTTTAAATTTCTTAAAGAAACTTACATTCCGCTCCCCCCTCTAGCCACCCAAAAGAAAATTGCGGCGGTGTTAGAGCAAGCGGACCAACTGCGTAAAGACTGCGCCTTAATGGCCACCGAACTCAACAACCTAGCCCAATCAGTGTTTATCGACATGTTTGGCGATCCAGTGTCGAATCCTAAGGGGTGGCCGGTAGCTGAATTTTCATCATTTGCTGATGTTGAAACTGGAAATACACCACCACGGGCAAATGAAGACTTCTATGGTAATGATATCCAATGGATTAAATCAGGAAACATCAACACTCCATCTCATGTTTTGACTGTAGCCAAAGAGTACCTTTCCAAAGAAGGAAAGAAAGTCGGAAGGACTGTTCCTAAAGGTTCAATTTTAATGACATGTATCGCTGGAAGTCCCGAGTGTATTGGTAATGTCGCTATCTCCGAAAAGGAAGTGGCATTTAACCAACAAATTAATGCATTAACTCCAATTACTGGAAAGTCTACATCAGAATTCATTTATGTGATGTGCCTAGTTGGTAAAAAATTAATTCAGGCAGCCTCAACTAATTCAATGAAAGGGATGATTAGTAAAGGGAAGTTAGAAAAAATATTAATGCCATTACCGCCAGTTGAAAAGCAAGAAGCTTTCGTTTCTATATTTAAAAAATGTATCGAACTTTCAGAACAACAAGATACTAAGACTCAGAACACTGAACACGCATTCAACGCCCTCATGCAAAAAGCCTTTAAAGGCGAATTAACATTTAATAGCAAAGATGCCGTGTAAGCACTCAATAATTTAAACAATTAGCAAACTCGGCACAGTAAAAGGAAGTTATCAATGTCAACACAGTCAGCACCTTCAGCAAAGGCACTAAGCAGCAACTTTTCGTTTTTAACGATTTGGGATCAATTAAGTGATTTGCAAGCGCGGGCGCAAAAAGCCGAGGCCAATATTAACGGCGATCCACGGGTCAGTTGTTTTTATGCCCGTAACTGCTTAGAGCTGATGGTGCACACCTGTTTTGACATTGATAATTGGCTACAGCGGCCAGCGCATGACACCGCGTTAATGAGCCTTATTCATGATAAAGGCTTTAGAGAAAACTTGCCCCATCCATTGTTTGCCAAACTTAAACTGATTATTAAAGTGGGCAATGGCGCGGTGCATGACAAGTCTGCGCCACAATCGCGCGATGCACTGCAAGCGGTGAAAGAGCTGTATCACGTGCTGTACTGGTTTACGTTAACCTATACACCTGAATTAGATCGTGCCAACTTTACCGTTGAACCCTTTGATGAATTACTGATCCCTAACACCGTCAGCATTGATGCCAAGCTATTAGTTGGCAGCGTTAAGCGCATTCAAGCCCTAGAAAAACAGCTTGCCGGTGAAGATGACACCAAGCGACAAGATGACGCTAAGTTACTCAAAGAAAACGATGCCCTAAAAGCCGCCAATCAAGCATTGCTTGAAAAAATAGCGGCGGCCAAAGCGCAGGCCAAGCATGTTGAAACACATCACGAATATAACGAAGACGACACCCGAAAATACCTTATCGATGTCTTGCTAAAAGAAGCTGGCTGGTCGCTCACTGATAAACGCGATACTGAATATGTAGTGTCAGGCATGCCAAAATCATCTAATAGCAGCGGCACTGGAAAAGTAGATTATGTGTTGTGGGGCGATGATGGTTACGCGTTGGCTGTTGTTGAAGCTAAAAAAACCATGCTTAGCGCAGACAGTGGTAAACACCAAGCTAAACTCTATGCAGATTGCCTCGAACAGATGAGTGGTGTGCGGCCGATTATATTTTGCAGTAACGGGTACGACACACTGTTATGGGACGATAACCAATACGCGCCACGCAGCGTGCAAGGTTTTTATACTAAAGACGAATTGGCGTTAATGATTAATCGCGGAGGCGACAAACTGCCATTTTTCTCGCGCGATGTCAGTCAAGACGAACAGCCTGCGTTTGTCATTGATGACAAAATTACCAATCGCCATTATCAAAAAGCCGCGATTACTAATATTCTTCATCAGTTTGAATCTGAGCGCGAGCGAAAAACTTTATTGGTGATGGCTACAGGCACAGGTAAAACCCGTACCGTGATTAGTTTGGTTGATTTGTTAACTAAACATCAGTGGGTTAAAAATGTGTTGTTTTTGGCCGATCGTAATGCGCTGTTATCCCAAGCCAAGAAAAACTTTAACACCTTGTTGCCACGCATCAGCAGCACCCTATTAGATTCAAGTCTGCAAAAAGGGCATGTTGACTCTCGATTGTATTTTGCTACCTATCCCACCATGAATAACTTGCTCAACAAGCCCAGTGATGAACGCCCGTTTGGGGTGGGTCATTTCGATTTAATAGTGGTGGATGAGGCGCATCGTTCGGTGTATCGAAAGTATCGTCAAATATTTGAATATTTTGACGGTCTTTTAGTCGGTCTAACCGCCACGCCAAAGGGCGATGTTGATAAAAACACCTACGACATTTTCGGCTTGCAAACAGGCATGCCTACTTACGCCTATGAATCTGAAACCGCCTACAACGAAAAGTTTTTAGTACCACCAACCAAAATATCGGTCGCCACCAAGTTCATTAACGACGGCATTCAATATGATTCTCTTAGCGATGACGAAAAAGAGCAGTGGGAAGAGAAACAAGAGTTGTGTGAGCGCGACGAAGTGCTGCCATCAGAGCTAAATAAATTCTTGTTTAACATCGACACCGCCGAGAAAATGTTTGCGCAGTTAATGTCTCCCGATGCGTTGGGCGGCATTCATGTTGAGGGCGGTGATGTGATTGGAAAAACCATTATCTTTGCCGCTAACAACGACCATGCCGAGTTTTTACAAACATGTTTCGACAAAAGTTACCCTAAATGGGCAGGTAAACTCGCGCAAGTTATTACCTACAAAAATAAATATGCCCAAACCTTAATTGATGAGTTCTCAGTGGCAGGCTCGGCGTTTAATCGCGATAACCCACAGCTTAGGATTGCGATTTCGGTGGACATGTTAGACACCGGTATCGATGTGCCTGAAGTGGTGAATTTAGTTTTTTTCAAGGTTATTCGCTCTAAAGTTAAATTTACTCAAATGATTGGTCGCGGCACCCGTTTGTGTGAAAACTTATTTGGCCCAAAGGATGATAAAACCACCTTTAAGGTGTTTGATTATTGCCAAAACTTTGAGTTTTTTAACGCCAATCCTGAAGGCATGGCCGATAATGCGACTAAATCACTGTCGCAACAAGTCTTTGAACGCCGGGTAAAACTCACCACCTTAATCAGCGCCAGCACGAAAGCAGAGCCTAATGAAGCACTTAACGAGTTAAAGAATTATCAACTTGATATGCTCCACCACAAAGTGACGGGCATGAATTTAGATAACTTTATTGTGCGCCCACAACGCGCCACCGTTGAACCCTTTTTAACACGCGGGCATTGGGAAGAGATTAACGATCCTAAATACACCGATCTTGAGCAAGTGATATCAACCTTACCCAGTGAAGCCGATACGTTTAATGAAGATGAGGCAAGTAATGAGCTGTCTAATCGTTTTGACAATCTCATACTCAGCCTACAACTGGGCTTGCTAGAGCAGGGCAAGTTAGTGGAGTCAGCACGCAAGCGGGTGATGGAATTTGGTCAAAAATTAGAAGCTAAAACCAGTATTCCCGCAGTGGCCGCTCATCTTATCTTGATTCAAGACATTCAAACTTTTGAGTTTTGGCAGCACATTAATTTACCAACACTTGAAAACTTGCGCCGAAAACTGCGTAACCTGATGTTTGCACTTGATAGTATCGATAAAGAAGTGGTTTACACCAATTTCGAAGATGAGGTGATGGGCGTTGAAGACGTAACTGCGGTGTATGCAACGACCGATGTTGATTTAAGCCAATACCGTAAAAAAATTGAAGTGTATATCAAGTCGCATCAAGAGCAGTTAACCATTCAAAAGCTAAAACGCAACAAGCCAATCACCCAAAGTGATTTAGATATATTAGAAGGTTTATTGCTTGATGCCAGCGGCTTGTCAGACCAAGCCACTTATCGCGAAAAAATCCTGCACAATCAGCCCCTAGGAAAGTTTATTCGCGAATTAGTTGGTTTAGATTTAGCCGCCGCCAAAAAAGTATTTAGTAAATTTCTAGATAAAGATACCTACAACCCACAACAAATTAACTTTGTGAATCAAATCATCGAGTATCTGTTAAGCAATGGCGTGCTAGACATCGCCCATATTTTCGAACCACCATTTACCAACATGCACGATGAAAGCGCCTACGGCTTCTTCGATGAAGACAAGGTGGTTGAATTGTTCAGTTGCGTGCGAAGCATTAATGCAAATGCGGTAGTTGAAGAGTCGGTTGTGGCGTAAGTTTCAGGTTGATTTGTATATTTGCGCGAATGCACCGTGGTAAACCTAAGTGGACGAAACTATGTCTAGTTAAATTATGAAACACCTGCATGAACGCACAATAACGACTCCAACACCGTGTGGGCTGAATACCAAGGAAGTATTGATAAAACTTTATTAATTGAAAATAAGCGTCAAGAGCATCGGCCTAAATTAATGGCGTTAACGAGTGTATTTAGAGCCGAAATTCAAGGCGACAAACGTTTACAGTCATGTGTAGAAGAACATAAGGAAATATTACGAAGTAATACTCGTAATCAAGATGAAATTTCCTTGGTCGATCTCGACTTTGACAGCGTGAATGACAAAATAGTAGAACTTATCAAACAACAACCGAAAGGTAGAACTATAACGGTCGTTCTTCCAACGACAGCGCTTGCTATTAAGATTGAGCAACGATTGCATGCTAGGTTAGCTGAAGAAGATTTCAGAGAATCTTACGTAGCAAAGCAAGTGGATTTGTCAAAGAAATATCTTGTTCATTTCTCATCTCCTGAACATGTAAAAGGATTAGAGTTTGATACGCTGATCATGGCTGGGTTGGAGTTTATTGATTGGAACAAAGCCGATGAACTTAATAAAGTCTATGTTTGTATTTCAAGACTAAGAAAACAACTCGCTGTATTGGCTGATTTTAAGAAAATACCATTGAAGTTTATTGAATTGTTCACGTAAATTGATTGAATTGTATTTTCATCGGGAATATTAATGTTACTAAGTGACATCAGTTATTTTAACTCCTTTGATAGTAATTAATCCGATAGGAATAAACTACATGTTGGTTGACAGTGTGTGGTTTGTTTTTGCAAGGAATATATGTTTATTTTTGTTAAAGCAATTGATTTTAATCAAGTTCCAACTGGTTATATTGATCAAATCAATCGATTAGGTATAATGACCCTGTCTAACGGACTGTTTTGTATCGCTATTTATTGATTCTACCAACCAAGAATTTGTGTGTTATCAATTCGTCTACACGTAGGAAGGAACTATTTTTAATGTTGTTGTGGATAACAGAAATACCAGATTTATTACTCGAAGCTGATAACCTATTAATTCGCACACCAAATCAGATTACAGCGATTAACCCACAAGATGCCATGTTAGTGGTGATCGATATTCAACAGCCTCAGTCAGGCTTGATGACCTGGGCAAAAGATCGAAAACGAGCGACATTGTGGTGGCAACCCAGTGTTAAGGAACCAGATTCTCATTGTGCCGTGACGGCAACAGATTATAGCTGTGCTGAGTTTATACGTGGTCTAAAGCATATCTATCAACAGTCGCTCTTCTTTGGCTTTGATGAGAACGAACTCGAAGCGGCGCTTTGCAAGTATTCCTGCCTACGGATTTTTACTTCCCCTTCCGAATTTGGTGAGTTGGTCAGTGACCAAACATGGGATGTTGGCTATAGCATTTCAGATTGCAGCCTTGACGCTATAGAACAGTCGGGAAATATCATTGGTGAGCGTTTCAAAATAAAGACCCTTTATCATTTATTTCCATCTGGCAAGGGAATAAGCATGCTTTTGACTTTCAATATTGCAAACTAATTTCAGCCTTAAATTATCAATAATATACCCATTAAACAGAAACATTCGAGAACGGAATTATGACATTCAAAACAAAAGCACTATACAGCGCAACGACAAGCCTAGCAGAAGAAGATGCTAAGGTGTATGGCGATAATATCACCCTCTTAGATGTACATTCGGCAGTGCGCTTCTATCCCATTTTAGTGCAATTAGCTAAACAACAAAAAACCGTTACCTATGGTGAAATGTGCGTATTGGTACATGAACGCTATCACGATTGGGCAAACATCGACTCTGTTATTCCAGTCCGATGCGGCAGAGTTTTAGGGGTAATAGGTCAATACCTGCAAGACAAAGATCTTCCCTTTTTACAAGCTTTAGTGATGAACCAGTCTAAAAAAGATCGATGTGGTGATGGCATTGAAAAAGTAATGGACACGGTTGTGGCACGTCAAGAAGTCTTCGATTTTGAGTGGGACAATACAAGTGAATCATTTGGTGAGTACATCGTTATGGCAGAAGAGTTAGTCATCCGAGCTAAGAAGAAAGCAGCGCCGGTTATGGGCCGAGGTGAGGCACTCACGTTGATGTCTGACTATCACAAACAACATAAAGCCAATTTGCCTAAAAAAATAACAAAGTATCGAGAAGAAGTAATAAGCCAGATAAAGCAAAGTGATACAGTGAAAGAAGCTTTTGACACCATTATTGCGCAGCACGCTTTGACATTACCTAAAACCATGTAGCGTACATCTCACAATAATTATTTAACACGAAATACGGCTATCAAAAGAAGGGAAGCATGGAATTAGAGTTAGAAGACCATCTATTGGCACTAGGCAAGACGATTAAAACTATTGAGTTTAAAGACTACTCTGTTGATGAATCAACACTTGAATTGTTAATCGAAGGCAATGAAAAAATCTTATTTGATTTGCCTTTGAACAACCTAAAAAGACCACGTTTTAATGATCAAAGAATAGGGCCAACTGAATATTCAGATAATATAGCTTCCCGAATAAGAACAGCGCATATTGAAACCTATGAGTTTACCGACACCAGAGAATTTTATCGTTTCAATAATTTAGTTCATTTGAGTTTAAGTGTAAGCAGCGCCGATGCTGTTTATGATGACAAGAATATTGCTAACTTGTGGCATGTATTGAGAGAGTTAGCCAGCGGCCAACTTAAAACCATCACTTTTGATATATCCACTGTTAATGATACGGCGGCCGAACAAATTAAAGCGTTGTTTAACAATCCTCACAACGTTGTTGATTTGAAATTTATCGAGCGCCGTAGAACTAAACGATCAAGTTAATCGTTCGGTGGCAACACTCCCATAGTTATTAAATTGCCCAGCGACTTTTCAGCGTGACGCTTGAAAAGTCGCGAGCGTATGACAGGATTTATAGAATGAACATTACCGATTTTTTAAACAAATATGCAGATGGAGCAATCCACACTCTATTTGGCCGTCTAGATGGGACGCAGCAACAAATAGTTGTTGATACGGTAGAAAAAATAAACCTATTTCACCCCGGTTGTGATGTCTACACCACTAACAATGCCGATGAAAAATATCAGCAAATTCGTTTTGGTATAAAAACACTCACCGCTAAAAAAGGTAAACCAGTACTGTATATTGATCGGTCAGGTAATTCGCTATGGATGTGGGAAAATAGCAAATATGAGGAACGGCAGAGCGCAATTGATTTAGCAAATGACACGAGTGATATTACTAACTGGCTAAATAACAGCAAGTCACGGTTATCAACTGTAATGGCTGGTTCAAATCACTTGCCGCCAGCTTATAAGAATATAGAAAAGGAAGAAAAGCCGATGAGTGATTTACTCAAAGATTCGAAACGGGTTAGTGAGCCATCTCCGCTAAATCAGATTTTCTATGGACCGCCAGGGACTGGAAAAACTTACCATACCATTGAGGCGGCAGTAAAAGCCGCAGAGCCAAAATACTATGCTGAATTAAAAAATCAACATACTGATGAAAATATTGCTGGGTACCGTGCCGCACTGGTTGAGAAATATAAAGCACTAAGTGTCGCCAATCGAATTCGTTTTGTTACTTTTCATCAAAGCTATGGTTATGAAGAATTTGTAGAAGGAATAAGCGCAAAAACTGAAAACAACGAGATCGCTTACTATGAAAAAAAAGGCGTCTTTAAGGCAATTAGTGAAGCAGCAAGCAACTCTAGCTATGCAAAAGCATTTGAAGTTAATTTAGGCGCAAGGGTGTGGAAAATATCTATTGTCGGTACCGAGTCAAACTTGGTTAAGGATTATTGCTTCGAAAATGGTATTGCAGCGATAGGTTGGGGTTACACCGGTGATATCTCGGTTGATGATAGCAATGATTATTTTAAAAGTTTGGGTCGAAACGATAACAACTCAGTTCGAAACTTTACTCAAGTCATTAAGAAAGGCGACATAGTCTTATGTATTGATAGCAATAAATCAGTACAAGCTGTTGGTGTAGTCAGCGGTGATTATCATTATGTCGAAGCCGGTATCCTTGACAGGGAAGATTTTAGACATCAGTTACCAGTAAATTGGTTAAAGCATGACTTTAGTGTCAGCTTCTATGAATTAAATGATAGCAATCAGTTCAGCCAGCCAACTTGTTATCCGCTAGATAGATTAAAGCCCTCTATGGTATTTGAGCATTTAGCTCAAAATGGCGTTGTCATTAATACACCAACAAGTGATGTTAAAGCAGAAAATTATGTCTTGGTGATTGATGAGATTAATCGCGGTAACATTTCAAAAATATTCGGTGAGTTAATTACGCTAATTGAACCGAGTAAACGTGCCGGCATCAACCAAACTGAATCATTAGAAGTGACCTTACCAGTGTCGGGTGACAAGTTTTCGGTGCCTGATAACCTCTATTTAATCGGTACCATGAATACCGCCGATCGCTCGTTGGCGATGATGGACACAGCATTACGTCGCCGCTTTGACTTTATTGAAATGATGCCTGACTATTCTGTCTTAGCTGGTCAGCCCCTTAAACATCAAGGTGTTGAAATAGATATTAAACTGCTATTACAAAAGATGAATGAGCGTATCGAAGTATTATACGATCGAGAGCATACATTAGGTCACGCATTCCTTATGCCCGTTAGACACCTTATTGATAAGGGAGAGCATCAACAAGCATTTACGGAACTAACCAGTGTCTTTAAAAACAAGGTTATCCCGCTGCTTGAAGAATACTTCTATGAAGATTGGAATAAGATTCGCTTAGTGCTTGGTGATAACCGTAAGGAAAAAGCGTCAGGTTTACAGTTCGTCACTAAAGCTAAAAAGTCTTATTCATCTATGTTTGGCGAGAATCATAATTTAGATTCTTATGAAACAGAAAAAGTAACTTATCAATTGGCAAGCTTTGAATCTGAAGAAACATCGACTAGTGCTTGGTATAACCCGTTAGCCTACGCGGCCATTTACAGTCCCGTCGATGTCACTACAAAGCCTGTTAGAGATAATGAGGTTGAGCTAGTTCGATGATAGCGATTAGTAACCAATACACAGTGTTCGAATTTGGTTATATCAGCAGCGATGCTAAGGCGCATGAATCTAATCGCATCAAGAAAATATCTGCTAGTGCGTTCCAATATTTGAAACAACTGTGCCTGTGTGATGAATCTGAAAGTCGATTTTTACGTTTGCGCAGCATTGATGGCTGTGAGGCACTGCAAGTTAATAACTATGTCGGTGTCTTGTTCACCCCAGATGGCACTCAAATTGAGGTATTACCTAAAGTAGCCAAAAAAACAGACGATGAAGATGCAGCAAGAGATTCGCTGCTGATGATGCTTAAATCGTTGAAAACATTTAGACACCTGCAAACAAATAACGCTAATTTGGCACAAGCGAAAATGCCATTGCTAGAAGTGTTTATTAGCCAATTTTTGCAATCTGTTAATGAACTCGTCAAAAGGGGTTTACGCAGTGATTATATTCGTCGAGAAGACAATCTAGCTTTCTTAAAAGGCAAGTTGCTCGTAGGGAAACAAATACAACACAATAGTATTAACAAACAACGTTTTTATGTTGAATATGATGAATATTTGCAAGACAGGCCAGTCAACCGCCTAATACATCGCGCATTAAAAATAATCGGTGGGCAAACCCGCTCAGCCGCCAATCAAAAGTTGTTACAAGAGCTACTATTTCTTTTTCATGAAATACCAACGAGCAACAATGTCAAACTCGATTTTTCGCGGGTTAAGTTAGATCGCGGCATGAGTTATTATGAAACGCCACTGGCATGGACCAAGCTCATTATTAACGGTATATCACCATTAACAATGCAAGGTACAAGTCAGGCTTTTTCATTGCTATTCCCGATGGAGGCCGTATTTGAAAGCTTCGTAGCTCAAGTACTAAAAAAGCAGTTGCCCGCTTGGTTCGAATTGAGCGCCCAAGCACAATCTAAATCACTGGTAATGCATGATGATAAAAAATATTTCAGGCTTAAACCTGATTTGTTAATAAAACATGCTCAAGGCACGGACAAAGGTAAAAACTTCTGTGTGCTTGATACCAAGTGGAAACTCATTGATCAGTCAAAAAACAATGGTAGCGACAAATATGGTTTATCACAAAGCGATTTTTACCAAATGTTCGCCTACGGCCACAAATATTTGAATGGGCAAGGAGAGCTATTTTTGATCTACCCTAGCCATGACGATTTCAGCCAACCAATTCAGCATAGTTTCGATTTTTCCAATCAAAATGAAAACGATCAATCAGCACCGCTAAGACTTTGGGTAATCCCTTTCTCAATTGAGGCTAATGTTGATGATAATCAAAGATTAATTTTACCTAATGAATGCACAGTAGCCTTAATAAATCACAAGCTTATAAAATATATGGATGATGTTATTAGCCTTACACTAGGTTAATGACGCTTTGCGATATAAGGAAATAGAATGCCAATACCTCCAAATTCACAGTAGAGCGAAATATTAACTCAATGTTTTGTATCGTCGTAGTTCATCAATCGGTTAAGTGAACTACGAATGCTCGTTGGTGTGAGGATGAAGTCCTGTAACTCGCTAATTAAAATAAGATATGAAGCTAATAATTATAAATAAGCATAAGGAAGTTGTTTATGACTGATGTTGAAGTATTAAGTCCAATCGAGCATTTGTTCGCATGGAACAATGAATTTTTAGCGAAGCGTGAGCTAAAAAAGGGATTGCCGATATGGAGCCTTAAAGTCACAGATGAAGAATTGAAAGATTTAGGAAGGGTTCTTAAGAATCTCATTGGAAGCCGTTTACCTAGTTTGTACATTAATAAATCAGAAATATTTGATAAATTATTCGTTTTGTATGTGGCTACTTGGCTGCAAAGAAATTATAACGGTGGCCGCTCAAAGTGGCAGCCTGTTTTTGACAGTTTATATATTAAAAATTATCAAAACTATTATTCGGCGATTCAAGAGTCAGTACGTAGAGGTTTAAAAAAATGGGGAATCCAAGTCCATTCAACTAACAATAAGGATAGCTATTTTGCTACACTTTATTGTCAAGGAGGTTTTCCTTATTTTGCTCTGGTTGGTGAAAACAAGGGTAAAGTTCCTGACTATTTAAATTCGGTGATAGATCGTTATCGTCAATTTCATCATACGTCTACGATTGAAAGTATCGCAAACGCGGCATTAGTAGACTTGCCTATAACTCTTCAACAACTGTCATTTGCTGAGTTAGCTGCAAATTTGGTTAATCATTTGTTATTGCTTAGAGATCGATACGATCTTTTTTCCTCCTCAGAACCAGTTATCAAGTTAGATGCTGAAAACCCTACTTGGCGCAATGATTTACCATTTTTACTATGTGATGAAGAAGCGCATGAACTAATCACCAAGTTATTATTACGCACTGCAAAACTTATTAAGCGTGAACTTAACCCGGTTAGGGTTCTAAGATCCTTGGAGCCTGGACTCGGGTGCTGGCAGTTGGTAGCAGAAACTTATATTAACAAAACTATTCACCCTGAAGATTTAACACGTTGCTTAGGTTCTGCGTCTTTGCCAATATATTTTGATTTATACAGCCATGTTGAATCAGGTGGGCGTTTTAGAACAGCTGCTTTTAACCTAAAGGGAAGAAATACAACTCGGTGGCAAGTCAACACCAATAAAAACAGGTTTTTTAACCAAGATGCGGCGGGAGAGATCTCCTATACATTATGGAGTGATGAAAACAAAGTCGGGGCCGAAATATATTATCAAGGCGAATCACTGAATAGTGATTTACCTTGGGTTTTCCAATCAAAAGACGGTAAATACCGTTTTATTGCACAAGGTAATGCAAGTATTTCAGTCGAAGAAGGGGTTGTTGTATCTTCTGGGGAGGTCTTAGCTTCAAATTCATCATCAAGTGTAATAGAGGTTGGTTCACTAGGTATTAAAGGTAAAAAACTCTACAGTGTTAGAGGAGAAATACTAGTAAAAGCTCTGCACGGAGACTTCAGAATAGTAACTGCTTGCGTTGAGTCAAAACAGCTTAACTGTTGGTTCGAAGGAGAGAAGGTTGTTGAAGTTATATCTTCAAAAAATGTATTTCGTGGTGTACCAAAACTAGTTGCGAAAGAACATGATTCGGTTCCATTTTTTGTTAGTAAATCAGAACTATTTTGGCAGTCAAAAAGTGAAAACTCTATAATTTGTTTAAGTTCCGCACACGCTTCTGGTAAAGAGCAAATCCAAGGGCACGGTAATTTATCTTGGATTATTGACGGACAATTAAGGTGGCAGAGCAAATTGGCTATTTTACCAAATGAAAGTCAGTTTAATGTCATTCCATTCGAACAGGGTGAAATAGAACTTAAGTTATTTGGTTTTGAAAAAAATATTGATATTTCATTGGTAACAAAACAACAAAACTGGTTACGAGACGTAGATAAATACGATGATATGTATTTATGTGAAATTCAATTGCCCCGGAAATTAGCAGATATTATAAACCCAGTACTGAGTTGGGGTGTTGACAATGACATAACGTTAGAATTACCGACTCAACAAGTGGGCGTGTGTTTAATAACACCTGAGGGGAGACCTTTTGTTCATTCATGGGATAAATTAACGGTAAACGATTTATACACGCATAAGCTAAGAATAGCGAAGCCTGAAGCGCAAAGTGAAACATATTTAAGCATTTCAGCTGTTCTATTTAATGGTAAGCAGCAAGTTGCGAATTTAAGTGAAAATGTCGTATTGCCAAAAGAGGCAATGGCTACCATAGATTGTAAAGAATTACTGACTATGTCGCGTTTATTATTTTCGCAGTCAGATGATTTAAGAGCTTTAGTTAAATTCCGATTCTATCTAGGTAAGGAGATTATGGAATCTGTCGTTCCAAGTGTTGAAATCTTTAAACATGCAACACCAAACTATTGGATTGATGACGAAATTAAAGGCATAAAGGTATCTAAGTCTCGCTCTCACCCTAATAGAAGTAATATTCAAATGTATGCACGGCCTATGTGGGACTTAGGAAGAGAACCTAAAAAATTAGCTACGATTACAAATAAATTTGATGATTTAGTTTTTGCAATTCCAGATACACAAGAGCATGGACCTTGGTTTATATACGCAGATAAACAAAATTTAATACAACCTAGAGCTGTTGTAATCGGTGATGTAGCAGCAGTTGATGAGGAAACAGAGTTTAAAACAGTCCAACATGCCATTCGTTACTTACCACGAGGAGATGAGCGAGGGTTCGACTTTTCATATATGGATCAATTAATAACTGATTTGTCGGTGGATTATCTGAATCCTGAGTGGGATAAGCTTCAGTATTTGGTTGAAGCATTGAATTATGCTGATGCGAATACGTTTCATCTTTTTAGACGCCTGATAAAAAAACCGCAAGCTTTGACTCACTTACTCGTTAAACAAAATAATTTAGCTGATTTTGATTTAGTTTGGTCAATCGCACAGAATATGCCATTTGAATGGTTTTCTGTTCCAAGCACTATTTGGTTTAACAGTTTAAACCAAAAGCTGGGAAGTTTAAAAAGTAAACTGGAACCTGTAGCTAAGGTCCTACCCGAACAGGACTATATTGCTTTACTCAAATCAACATTTGAAAGTGAATTAGACTGGTTGCAAGCTAAAGGCGAATATTTTTCAACACTGCTGGATATATTTCTTGTTAAGAGTTTTGATATCGAAGCACAGTGGATGAGACTAAGTGCCTGGGGCGAAAACTCGATTATGGAAAGCTATGTTAATTCACGAAAAGCATTATTTGAGCGTCACAACGGTAGATTACTGGTAAAAATTCAAAATAAGGCTAAGGATGAAAAGCTAAAAAATTATATTAATGATTACATAACCAAAGATGTTGTTCCTTCAAATTTATCGGGGCTCCTTGCGTCTCATTTAACTGATTCAGTTAAAAATAGACAACTACTAGCAATAGACTTGCCAGTCAAACTTGCACTTAGTAATTTTGACTGCCTGCAATGGGATCATGCACCAAGTAGTGCTTCCTGCGATATGGAAGAAATAAATCATTATATTAACTTTGCTCTAGCTAGATTGCAGGCTTGGGATCGCCAGTGGTTAAATCAAGCGATGGCTAATGCGACTAGAATTGCATATTTAACAAATAAAGAAGGGAATCCGTATTAATGAATAAATCCAAAAGCATTAATTTCACCGCATTATATCGTGACTTGGCATCAGTCTCATCTCAAGCGGTGGTAAACCGTTTAAGGTTAAAGAATCCTTCTTTAAGAGGGTTTCTACAGCATGAATTTACCCCTTCATTTGGGCAAGGAAATGATTTCTTGGCTCCACCTGTTTTTGAAGCAACATTTGGTTGGTTGCCTTCAGCAAAGACTAATGATTTAACTGGATTAGTTAACCAAGGAATATTGACTAAAAGTTTAACAAAGAACTTGGCCAATCCTCCCATGCCTTATCCTGATGATCGTGAGTTACTCGTAAAATATAAAGCGCAAGGGATCTCTGAAGAGAGATGGGATAAGAATATTCAAGAAGATTATACCTGGCCAATAGACAGGCCTCCATACCAGCATCAGTTAGAAGCATGGCAATACCTTACTGAAGATAAAGTTAAATCGGTAGTAGTAACAAGTGGTACAGGATCTGGTAAAACCGAGTGTTTTTTGGTTCCTTTGTTAAATGACTTAGCACAGCAAGCAGATAAAGTTAAAGAACCTTTGGTTGGTGTGCAAGCATTATTTTTATATCCGTTAAATGCATTGATCAACTCACAGCGTGAACGTTTAAGTGCGTGGACTAGAGGCTTTAACGGGAAAGTTAAATTTAGTTTATACAATGGCGAAACTGAAAAGTCCGATAATTCGACGGCTATGGCTGAAAAGGCGAAAGCTCAGCCTGAATGTTTACATTACAGAAAGCAAATTTGGAAAACACCACCACCTATTTTGGTCACTAATGCCACTATGTTGGAATATATGCTGGTGAGACAGGAAGATCAACCTCTATTAGATAGATCTCAAGGCAAACTTAAATGGATTGTGCTTGATGAAGCACATTCTTATGTTGGCTCTCAAGCAGCTGAAATATCATTATTACTGCGTCGGGTAATGCATGCGTTTGGTGTTAAACCGGAAAATGTTCGTTTTATCGCTACATCAGCAACAATTGGTGATCAGAACGAACAAGCAGAAACTAATAAAAAATTAAAAATGTTTTTAGCTGACTTAGCTGGGGTTGATTGTAAACAGGTAGAAGTCGTTAATGGCTCTCGTCTAATACCTTCGTTACCTGATAGTGATGAAGAAACTACGTTCGATGTAAAGCGTGCTGAAAAAATGGATTCAAGAGAGCTTTTTGACTATCTAATTAAGTTTCCAACCCTACGTACTTTAAGAGAAACTCTAACTAAAAAACCACTGAATTTGACTGAAGTAGCTCAAGTCGTTTGGCCTGAAAAGTCAGAAATATCGGCAAAGGTTCAAGAACAAGCATTAAAGTTAATTGATTTGGCCACTACAGCATATTTGGATGGAGATGATGACAATCAACAGGCATTTTTACCTGTTAGGGCACATGTTTTCCATCGAGCACAAAAAGGATTATGGGCGTGTGTCGATCCACAATGCTGTTATAAAAAAGAAACCCAGCTAGAAGACGGTTGGGATTTTGGTATGGTTTATCATCAAGAAAAAACAATTTGTGATGAGAAATGTGGTGCACCTGTTTTTGAATTAACGCATTGCTCTGATTGTAATACTCCAACATTAGCAGCTATGAAAACTACAGGTGAAAAAAGTGTCAAGTTTATAGTTAACCGTGATGTCGACTTGTTGGATGATTACGCTGATGAAGTTGATAATGAGAATGATGAAGACACACCTATAGCTTCTGATATAGAAGCTTATGTACAATTATTCAGTGAAAAAATATCGAAAGAAAATAACCATAATGAATATGGCTGCACCTCAGCTTATATTGAGAAAAAGCTAAATAGATTACACATTGATGAAGTAGAAAACAGTTTAAAAGTTTTCTACACACAAAATGATAGGTCAGACGGTACGCGATGTGCGTGTTGTAATAAGGTAGAGAATACCCCTGGTACATCATTCAAACGAGCAATGTTAGGCTCGCCTTTTCTAATGGGATCAATTGTTCCTGCAATGCTACGCCATATTCCCAGCAAAAATCCTTATGATATGAAAGGTAAGAGATTAATTACTTTCACCGATAGCCGTCAGGGAACCGCTCGATTTTCAGCTAAATTACAGCTTGATTCTGAACGTAATTTTGTTCGTGGATTTGTATATAGGAGTGTACTTGAGGTAGCTGATAAAAATGAAGTTCCAGAAAGTGTAAAAGCAAATTTAAATACTATTAAAATGCTTAAAGAAATAAGTGTCGAAGAAAATGAATTAGCAATTCAATCTATCCAGGCTTTGGTAGATAAGGAGTTAGCGGTGTTGAAACCTAAGAAGATCACATGGGCGGGGCTATGTGATCTTTTAGCTGAAACTGATAATGTTCAATTGCTATCTGGCCAGGTATTAAATGATTTAAGTGAATATGCTTATGAACGTGAGTCTGAAAAACTACCGGGTGAGTATGCATTAAAAACTCAAGTTTTATCAGACCCAACAAAATTAGCTGAATTATTTTTGTTTAGAGAGTTTGCTCGTCGACCGAAAATGCAAAATAGCATGGAGTCTATGGGGCTAATTTCATTAAGTTATCCAAAAATAAATAACCTTATTAGTGATGATTTACCCGCTGAATGGAAGAGCCTAGGATTTTCATTACGTGATTGGCAAGATTATCTAAAAATAAGCTTAGATTTTTTTATAAGAGAAAATACTTACATTGACATCAATGACTCCTATAGCCAATGGATGGGGGCCAAGATAATGCCTCGTTTAATCCAATCGGCTGAGTATAAACTAGATACGGATGAAGAAAAAAAAGCGATACGGAAATGGCCAACTGTAAATAACGGCGCTCAAGGGCGGTTGGTGCGTTTATTAGAGGTTGCCTCTGGTCGTTTAGCAAAAGATAACAAAGCGTTATATGTAAATATTTTATTCGAAGCCTGGGCTACTCTGACAAAAAAGCTTGATTTATTAACATTTTTCGAGAAAGAAGCAAAGATAACAGGCGAAAAATTAACAGGTTTTAAATTGGCGTTTACAAATAATGTTGAGTTTTCATTAATGGAGGAAGCTTGGCTATGCCCAATTACTCATCGTTGGTTAGATACAAGCTTTAAGGGGGTAACCCCTTATCTACCAAATAACGCCACTAAAGAAGAGGGCACTTGTACGCTTGTGAAGATGTCTGTTCCTCCGAGTAAACTATACGAAGACGAGACAAAATTAAGTTTAGTTTACTGGCTTGAGCAAAGTAAACAAATTAAAACTTTACGACAGGAAGGAACATGGACAGATATTAACGATACAGTGGTAAAAGGTACACCTTTAATAAGAGCAAGCGAACACTCAGCGCAGCAAGATTCTAGTAAGTTACAAGCATTTGAAAAAGCATTTAAAAAGGATTATTTGAATGTATTAAGTTGTTCTACAACAATGGAAATGGGGGTCGATATAGGCTCTCTTAGCATGGTAGCAATGAATAATGTGCCTCCAGGGCCTGCTAATTATTTACAACGGGCAGGTCGAGCAGGGCGAAGAAAAGAAGCTACTTCAATGGCGTTAACATTTTGTAAAGCGACGCCTCATGGCGAGCGCGTATTTGACAACCCTAAATGGCCATTCGAAACCCCTATTAATGTTCCAAAGGTATCGTTAGATAGCTTTTCTATTGTTCAAAGACATATCAATGCTTTTCTATTGGCTAATTATTTAAAAAACATCAGTAAATTGGGGGATAAAGGAGTTTTAAAAATGCAAGCTGCTGCATTCTTTAAACTGGAACCTGAACATTCTAGAGCGGATAAGTTTATACAGTGGTGTAAAACAGAGGCTGAATCAATATCTAGCATAGTGCTAGGGATAAACTCGCTTAAATATAAAAGTGCATATTCCGAATATTCAAACACTATTTTGATAGAAAATTCGGTTGAAGCAATGGCATTTTCAGCTAAACATTGGCTTGATGAATATGACGCTTTAATTCAGCAATTAGATGTAACCAACAATGACAATGATGGTGCAAAAAGCAAACTCCAAAAACAATTACAACGGTTAGAAAAAAACTACTTATTATCAGAGTTGGCTGCAACAGCTTATTTACCCGGCTATGGTTTCCCTACAGGTGTTGTGTCCCTTATAACGAATAACCGCTATGAAAAACGTGACAATGTAAATGATGGTAAAAAGCATAAAGATAAAAGGAAGTCATACCCAAGTAGAAGTTTGGACGTTGCGTTACGTGAATATGCTCCTGGCTCAGAGATAGTTGTTGATGGTGCAGTATATAAATCTCAGGGCTTGCAGTTAAATTGGAAAATGCCATTTGGCGAAAATGACATAAAGGAAGATCAGCTATTATCTTACTTTTGGGAATGTAATAACTGTGCAAACATTGGGTACGCAAAGCATGCTTTAGATAGGAAAAATCAAACCTGTAACGAGTGTAGTTCACTGGATTTGTCTTGGAGTGAGTATATAGTTCCCACTGGTTTTGTTGTTGACTACAATACCCCCTTACATAATAACTATAGTCAGCCAAATGTCTCGAAATATAAAGAGGGTAAGATAGCTATAACTGATAGTGATTGGCAGTATTTATCGAACCCAGAACTAGGAAGATTTAAAGCATCAGCAAATGGTAGTTTGTTTCATTACAACGATGGTGAAGGAGCTGGTTACGCATTGTGTTGGTGTTGCGGCAAGGCAGAAGCATTACACACTGAAAAGAGCGGTAACCCTAATGAAATTAAAGTTAAAGGTATTACTAGTATTGCCAAAAAGCACCGTAGGATCCAAGGGACCAAAATAAAGGATTCATTATTTTGTGAAAGTGAGCATCAAACTTGGAGTGTAAAACAGTCACAAGTAAGTGGCTCGGATAACATCGTAGATATACCATTTATCCTAGGCTACCCGCAAACAACAGGAATCTTTGAGTTACAGTTAAGAGATCCTAGAGATGGATCGTGGTTAACTGATAAAAGGATTGTTTATACGTTTGGTGCTGCCTTACGACAGCTATTGTGTGAAGAAAAAGGTATAACTACGTCTGAAGTTGCTGTAACGGTTAAGGAGCGTGTGAATGAAACGGGGCTGCCTGTAACAAGCTTGTTTTTATATGATCAAGCATCTCAAGGGGCAGGTTTTTCAACCTCCATCCCAGAGTTATTTGAAGTTTTGATTCAAAAACTAAAAGTATATCTTGAAAGCTGCTCACAAAAGTGTTGCTCAGCTTGTCATGCTTGTTTGTTAGATTATGATACTCAGCATCACATGAAAGAGTTGGATAGGATTTATTTGTTGGACTTTTTGAAAGCTACTGAGTTTATCGAAAAGATGGTATTACCATCGGAATTCTCTTTTTTTGGTCCCTGTTCTAGAGCTGCTATGTTGCCAGCGAAGCAGTTCATATTAGAAAAACAAAATGATATGTCTGGTATTGATATTTATATAACATCATCAGATTGGAACTTATCACAGTGGCCATTGTTAACGACAATTAAATCATTAGTGGGTAAAGAACAGACTGTTAAAATTATAATGTCTCAGGAGGTTGCTGGATCTATTGATGCTGATTTAGCTTGGGAAATACAACGCAAATTTACAGACGATGTTAAATGGTTTGTGTCACTCGATGATTTATCTCTTGAGCATAATGCTTATCCATTACTTACGATATACGGTGTCGGTGGCCAAGTAAATTTAGCTATGAAATCAAAAAGCAATAGTGTTGCTAATGAAAACTGGTCTGCGGTTGATGACAGTATTTTAGTGCAATCAGGTGGAGATTATCGGAATGTTTATAACTTACATGAGCTAAACATAGAAGAACTAGCTAAAAAATCACAACTTTTATCAGATAATGTCACAATAATTGAAAATATTGGTGGCTTGTATAATGTTGACATTAGTGACTTTGGCAGTGCTATGCTTGATCATTTTGAAACGCAAGTGCCAAGCCTAAAAGAAACATTAATTAATAATATTGAGATGGTAACTTATCATGATAAATATATAGTTAGCCCTATATCAGTGAAGTTAATTGGTTCTTTGATTTCAGAATTACAAAAACGTTATGGTGTATTAACAGCTTCTATAGAAACATCATACCCGAAGGCTGATCATCGTAGACAGCCATACTGTATCGCTGACAATTTTATTGATAATAGTTCCCAGTTTGAATGTATTGAAGCAGTAGGAGAAGCGACAAATGTTGAATTGTTTAGTGATATAGATGAGGCTATCAATATGAAGCATGGTCGTTATTTATTAATTTCATTGAAAAATGGCGATGAAGTTAAAATTATTTTCGATCAGGGAATGGGTTATTGGAGTAAGCGTTATTTTTATAAAAGTGAACGCTTTAATTTTAATAAAAACGTATATGAGCAGATTGAAAATAATGATAATTGGCGAATTAAGGTGCAAAATTGTGACCATGACAGTTACATTATTATAAGCATTTAAAGGCGTACGATCACTTTAGGTTAAAAGGTAAGAATAATTTGTAGAAGTTGACAAATTTAAATTTTTACCCCATAGTCAATTGTATCTACCAATTGACTAACTTGGCTTGATGTTCTTTAGGTTACTATTTGAAAATTAACGATTTATTGTTTGTTTAAGTCGAAAGGGTAGGGTTCAAATCCCTATCTCTCCGCCACATTTAGAAGAGCCCGTTGATATTCATTTATCAACGGGCTTTTTGCTTTTTAGGAGTCTATTTAAACTGCTGGTTTATAGCACAGCTCCTAAGATAGGGTTCAAATCCGCTCTTTATCTGGCTCCGCCACATTTAGAAGAGCCCGTTGATATTCATTTATCAACGG
>Ga0209396_1001594_pt1 | contig 24875 bp, 25 predicted proteins | sample GOMGulsemesocosm_6_FD_184638 | JGI IMG/M metagenome (GOLD analysis project Ga0209396, IMG submission 184638) | Methane-oxidizing microbial communities from mesocosms in the Gulf of Mexico - GOM8C Gulf of Mexico (SPAdes) (version 2) | ecosystem: Environmental > Aquatic > Marine > Cold seeps... | reverse complement strand
GTGAAAAGCCTGACGCATTGGTCCATACGGCGTTTATTCTGGATATGAAAAGTGATGGCGTGGAAGTGAAGCAGCGTTGTCAGTTTGCGGGCTGTCGAGGCATTGCCAATGCCCATATGAGCTTCAGCAATGTACGAATCCCTAAGAAAAATATCATTGGTGAAGTTGGCGCGGGTTTGAGGTATGCGCTGTCGATTTTGAACATTGGCCGGGCAGTCAGCGTGCCAGCAATTTGTCTGGGCATGGCTAAACAGGCGTGGCAGCCGACGCTGGATCGGCTTCGTTCACGTGTTACCTTTGGTGAGCCGTTGGCAAATCGGCAAACGCAGCGCATTCGTGTCGGTCAGATGGCAACCAATTTGTTTGTCATGGAGGCACTCTGCGAACAGGTTTGGCAGTTGGCCGATCAGAAAAATTATGACGTACGCATCGAAGCGGCTGTCACAAAAATTTTCTGTTCGGAACAAACGATTCAAATTCTTAATGATGCGCAGATTATTTTTGGCGGAATGGGTTACGAAACGGCTGAGTCCAAGCAGACGCGTGGAGAGCCTGGGTTTGAATTAGAGCAACTGGTACGAGATGCCACCATGTACCGTATTGGTGAGGGTGCGACTGATATTCTGCGTCCCTTTGTGGCGCGCGAAGCGCTTAATTTTCATCTGCAAAGAGGAAAGGAAGTTCTTGAGCAGGGGCTAACCGGAAAGCGGTTGTTAGAATTGCTGCGTTTTTATACTCCTTGGTATGCGTCGTTATGGGTACCAAGGGCGTTACCTGATCATGGCATAATACAGCAGCGCCGAGTGCAACGAATGCTCAGTCGCGTTGAGACTGGCAGTCGAGCATTGGCTCGGGTGACCATGTATGCCATGTTAATTTGCCGACAAAATATGCAGCAGGATCAGGGGCGGCAGAACCGTATCGAAATGGTGGGTGAAACGCTTTTCGCAATGGCGGCTTGTGCGTTGTATGCACAAAAGCTCAATACGTCCGCAGGCTGGTTATTGGCAGATGAATATTTTCGAACGGAAAAAGTTAGGCTTAAACGGTTGTTAAGGCAGATGTTGAGTAATGATGACCGGCTGCGTGAAAGCGTCGGTGAGCAAGCATTGGGTACTGGTTTTGATGAGTTAAATCGAGGTGTGGTGAAGCGCGGGTTGAAACAGTATTTAAAAAATGAATCGAGTAATAATGGTTGAGCTTGGCTAGTTAACAATGAGACTGGCTATGGTAGCCAGTCTCAAGCTCAGAGGAAAACCAGAGCTTAGAACTTGTAGCTCAAACCCAGCATGTAAACAGATGGGTCAATATCGCCAGCATGTAAACAGATGGGTCAATATCGATATCTAGTTTAAGGACACCTTGACCAGCTGTTCTTAGTGTTACGTCGGTATCGATATCAATGTACCAGTAGCCGGCATTCAGTGACCAGTTATCATTCAGCTGATAATCAACACCTGCGTGGAAAGCCAGTCCCCAAGAATCGCTCAGGCTAATATCAGTTTTTCCTGCAATGGCTTCGAATGAGCTGTCAGCGTCTTCGCCGAAGAAAACAGTGTAGTTGATGCCAGCACCAACATAAGGCTGGATTTTAGAATCCTTAGATGCTGGGTAGTAGTTCACAGTAAGAGTTGGTGGCAGGTGCTTAACAGTACCTACTTGCGAAGGGGAGATGATTCCGCCATAACTCTGTACATCATGTTCGAAGGGGGTTGCTGCCAATAACTCAATACCGATGTGGTCGGTGTACATGTAAGTAAAAGACAGGCCCAATTGAGTGTTGTCATCTACGTTGGCACCCTGACTTTGGGGTAGCGGCGTGATGTCACTGCTTGAATCATGCGTTGATACGTGTGCCAAACCACCTTTAATGAGGAAATCGCCAGCTTCATAGGCAACAGCTGCAGTGCTGGTCATTAAAGTAGCAGTTGTAGTTGCTAACAGAAGAGATTTAAGTGCGCTTTTCATATGAAGTCATTCCTTGGTAATTGATGGTAATTGTTAGAAGTTTTAAGTTGGCGCAAGTATAGATAAGTCGTTCGCTACAGTATTGATTTGAGTCAAGATGTCGGGTCTGACGTAGATTTTCTTTTGATTTAAGTCAATTTTGAGGAAGGAAGCCTTGCACGGGTGAGCTAAAGAAAGAGATCGTTCAAAAAAAAGTGTTTTTGGCTTACACTAGGCGCCTTTCAAGCGAGCGGACGTTCGCCTCATAACAAGAAATTGATAATGCGCACATTAGTAATTTGGATTAGGTCTCTGCTGTTCTTTGTGGTTTTTTGTATCGCGGTGTTTGGTTTTTCACTGTTGTGTTTGTTGGTGTTCCCCTTTCTGCCGCTGAGAAAGCGCTTCCGCTTTGGAATTTGCCTAAACCATTTTGTCGTTTGGTGGTTTAGCTTGTGTTGTGGCGTGCGTTACCAGATTGAGGGTAAGGAAAATCTGCCGAAAGATGGCAACGGTGTTTTGATCAGTAATCATCAGAGTGAATGGGAGACCTTTTACTTACAGATTCTGGTGTTCCCCCTGTGTACAGTGTTGAAGAAGGAGTTGTTGCGTATTCCTTTGTTTGGCTGGGCGTTAGCAATGGTGAAGCCGGTTGCGATTGATCGTAATAAAAAGACCAATGCGTTAAAACAAATTGCAGAGCAGGGTGTGGCTAAATTGGCGCAGGACTTTTGGGTGCTTATTTTTCCGGAAGGTACGCGTTTGGGGGCGGGTGAACTAGGTAAGTACTCGAAGACTGGTGCGTTGTTGGCGGCTAGATCAGGTAAGCCGTTGGTGCCGTTGCTTCATAATGCGGGCGACCATTGGCCGAAGAACGGTTTTATCAAGCGGCCTGGCGTGTTGAAAGTTGTGATTGGCCCGGCGATTGATCCGGAAGGGAAAAGTGCCGCGCAAATGCACGACGCCTCAATCCAGTGGATTGAAGCGAATCGTGAAAGAGTCTTTGGGCAGAGTTAGATTTTCTGCTGGAGTCCCCGAGAGGAGGCTCCAGCTTTGTGCGTCACATTATTTGTGACGCTGGAATACCAATGAGGCGTTAGTGCCGCCAAAGCCGAAACTGTTAGACATAATAGTATTGATTTTTGCATCGTCCATGCGTTTGGTCACGATGGGCATGCCGTCAGCCTGTTCATCCAGTGTCTCTACGTTAGCAGAGGCTGCAATGAAGTTGTTCTGCATCATCAATATGCTGTAGATCGCTTCGTGGGCACCTGCTGCGCCTAACGAGTGGCCAGACAGAGACTTGGTTGAAGTGATATAAGGCAGATTGTCGCCGAATACTTCTCGAACCGCGCCCAGCTCTTTTACATCGCCAACGGGTGTGCTGGTGCCGTGTGCATTGATGTAGTCAATGGGTGCGTCAACGGTGGCCATGGCTTGTTGCATGCAACGCACCGCACCCTCGCCAGAAGGGGCAACCATATCGAAGCCATCAGAAGTTGCGCCATAGCCAACCACTTCAGCATAGATTTTTGCACCACGGGCCAGCGCATGTTCGCGCTCTTCCAGTACCAGCATAGCGCCGCCGCCAGCGATAACAAAACCGTCACGGTCTTGGTCGTAAGCACGAGAAGCTTTGTCAGGTGTTTCGTTGTACTTGGTTGAGAGTGCGCCCATAGCATCAAACAGGCAGGTCAATGACCAGTGCTCTTCTTCGCCGCCACCAGCAAACATAACGTCCTGTTTGCCCAGCTGAATCAACTCCATCGCGTTGCCGATACAGTGCGCGCTGGTTGAGCAGGCTGAAGTGATTGAGTAGTTAACACCCTTGATTTCGAAGGGTGTAGCCAGGCACGCAGATACCGTGCTGGACATAACTTTAGGGACGCGATAAGGGCCAACACGTTTAACGCCTTTTTCGCGTAAGATGTCAGCCGCTTCAACCATGCTGGACATTGATGCTCCACCGGAGCCTGCAACCAGGCCGGTACGAACGTTGGAGACCTGTTCTTTCGTTAGGCCTGAGTCATCAATGGATTGTTGCATGGCAACATAGGCGTAAGCTGCGGCATCGCTCATAAAGCGACGTGGACGGCGCTCAATTAGATCGTCAAGATCTAAGTCAATGCTGCCAGAAACGTGGCTGCGAAGCCCCATTTCTTTGTACTCTTCCGTGAAAGTAATGCCGGATTTACCGTTTTTCAGGGATTCCAGGACGCTTTCCTGGTCATTACCCAGGCAGGATACAATGCCGATTCCTGTAACTACGACGCGTTTCATAAAGACCTCTTAGAAGCTGTCTGTCGATGTAAACAAGCCGACGCGCAGATCTTTTGCCGTGTAGATTTCCTTATCGTCAACAAACATCTGTGCATCAGCGATACCCAGGATCAATTTCCGGGTGATTACTCGCTTAAGATGAATTTTATAGGTTACTTTCTTTGCTGTTGGCAGTACTTGACCGCTGAACTTGACTTCGCCGCAACCTAGTGCGCGTCCGCGACCAGGATTGCCCATCCAGCCCAGATAAAAGCCAACCAGTTGCCACATGGCGTCGAGACCGAGGCAGCCAGGCATAACCGGGTCGCCGGGGAAGTGGCATTCGAAGAACCACAGGTCTGGATTGATATCCAGCTCAGCAATGATGCAGCCTTTGTCGTAATCGCCACCTTCGGTGTCGATACGGGTGATGCGATCTAGCATCAGCATGTTTGGGGTCGGTAATTGTGCGTTACCTTCGCCGAATAATTTACCATGGCCGCAATCGAGAAGTTCGTCGCGGCTGAAGGAGTTTTGCCTTGTAGTCATGCAGGGTCCTAAAGTTGTCCTTATTTGCCGGCTATTGTACTTAACAACGTACACCAAAGCGAACGTAAAAGCGACGAATTCATCCGTGAGCAGTTGTCGCGTCTGGTTGTGCGATTTGACTTGGATAATCGGTGATGGATTGCCTTAAGTGCAATGATCCGCGTTGTTAACTGGTGGAGGGGTGTTGAAGTAGGCTGGCCTTTACGTCGAGTGCGTCGATCAGCTCAAAGGGTTCGAAGCTGCCGTTGTTGAGAATCTTCTCCATGGTGACAACGATGCTACGAGGATGTTTGCGCATTATGTTGGCGGCAATGATGAAAGTGCGATGGCTGTGATCAATTTTTATGGTCAGGATTAGAGAGGTGTTTTCTTTGAGCTGGCTGTGTAGTTCGGAATCTTCACCAAACTCGATTTGCGCGTGTAGTTCTGAGTAGTCGCTCAATAGGCAGGGCTGTGGTGCGCTGTCTTTATTTACTTGGATTTGTATTGGTAGGCGGCTTTTGATGCGGTGGTGCGTGCGCTGGTCGCGAAACAATAATTCGGGTGAAAAGATTTCCAGCATGGCGAGAGTGTGGCCGCGATAGTAGCCGTCTTTGGGTTGTATAGATTCACGTACGCTGGACTCAAGAGTGACGACGCCCTGGTTGGATTGGCGGGTTATTAGCGTGATGTTGTTACCGTTGCGAAACTGTCCGCGTCGACCTAGTGATGCTTTGCTCGGGTAGTCCAGTTTGTTTTCTTCGCCGGTATTGCCGGGCAGCATCAGACAAAAATTACTGGCCTGCAAGCAGTCCTGGTGATCATTTTCGGTATTAATTGATAATTTTGGGGTGCCGGTACCTGTAGAGTTAAACGTTAACTGGTTCTGTGAGTAAATCCGCAGCCCGTTGATTTCATAGCCCAGCACGATGGACTGCATTAGCATATGTTCCTGATATTCAGGGTAGTAATCAATGCGGCCGCCAATGGGGAAGTTGTGGGTGATATCTTTGATTTGCTCGATGCTGAGGGGGTTCGGCGTTAATGGCATAGTAGTTTCGCTAGTCTTATGTTTGGTTCTTGTTGTTATATCGTCTAAAGCCAAAAAAAGAATAGGACTAAATATGTCGATTGTCGATTTTGCTGTCTGGAGGTTTTGTGGTGGCGGGCAAGAATAGCAGGATAAAAAAAACGGATGACGCAAGACGTCATCCGTTAAGTAACACACAAGGGGATGTGTAGGAGGAAATTGTTACTTAACGTTACAAATAATCACAAATTTGTGAATAAGTGTTACATCGGTAACAGTTGGGCGCGATAGTATAGATGAGCAGGTTTTACGTCAAGCGTATTTGGCGATTTTGCGTGAAAAAACGCAAAAAAAAGATAATTTTTTTGAATGTGTTGTTAATGACGTGTTTTGCAGAGGAATCCGTGTTCATAACCGCAAAAAAAAGATAATTTTTTTGAATGTGTTGTTAATGACGTGTTTTGCAGAGGAATCCGTGTTCATAGCGTTTTGTATTGTTGGCTTGCGGCTTATAATGGTGCCTTTGAAAAATGCTGATTTGAATAGAGGTTGAGTGTTATGCAGGCAACAATTAAGTGGGTGGATGGGGTTCGGTTTTTAGCGGAATCAGGCAGTGGCCATACGGTAACAATCGAAGGTCCTCCATCACACGGTGGCAGAAATACCGGTGTTCGCCCGATGGAGTTGTTGCTGTTGGGCTTAGGTGGCTGCACATCATTTGATGTGATGAATATTCTTGGTAAAGCGCGGCAGAACGTGACGGACTGTGTGGCTGAAATTGAAGCTGATCGCTCTGATGAGGTGCCATCAGTTTTTACCAAAATCCGCGTACACTTTAAGGTCTCTGGTAAAGAGCTCAAGGAAGCGGCGGTTGCGCGTGCCGTGAGCCTGTCGGCAGAAAAGTTCTGTTCAGCGTCCATCATGTTGGAGAAGGGTGGCGTTGAGATTAATCACAGCTTTGAAATTGTTGAAGCGGAATAACTGAGGTCGTTGGTGATGGATATTGATCAAATGCGCAGGGAGTACCTGCATGGCGGCCTTACCAGCGAAAGTCTGAAAGATGATCCCATCGATCAGTTTCAGTTTTGGCTGCAGCAGGCGGTGGACGGTCAGGTTGTGGATCCCACTGCGATGGGTGGACGGTCAGGTTGTGGATCCCACTGCGATGAGTATCGCTACGGTGTCCGCCGATGGGCAGCCATCACAGCGAATTGTGCTGTTGAAGGATTGTGATGAGCGTGGTTTTGTTTTTTACACCAATCACGGTAGCCGTAAAGCGCAGGATATTGAGGGCAATAACAAAGTCAGTTTGCATTTTGCCTGGCTGGAATTGGATCGTCAGGTGAAGATCTGCGGCACGGCGGAAAAGGTGCCCACTAGCGAGGCGCTGAAGTATTTTCTTTCGCGCCCTAAGGAAAGCCAGTTAGCGGCCTGGGCTTCTGAGCAAAGTCATCCGATTTCTTCGCGCGGTTTGCTGGAGCAGCAGTTTTCGCGAATGAAGGAAAAATTTCACAAGGGTGATGTGCCGTTGCCAAGCTTTTGGGGTGGCTATCGTGTTAAGCCCCATCGCATCGAGTTCTGGCAAGGCGGTGCCATGCGGCTACATGATCGTTTTCAGTTTAGCCTGCAGGATGATCAGAGCTGGTTGATTGAGCGGCTGGCCCCCTAAGGCTTTCGTCTAGAAAGCTGATGATAAAAAAACGTCCGGTTAAGGGCGTTTTTTTATGTGTGACCTATCGTATTGATTAAATACGATAGGTGGTTTTGGTCATTACCTTAGACATCAGTGTCATGCCTGCCTTGATAGGAAGAGGCAGGTTGGCGCCGCCAGCTTCTGTAGCGGTTGCCGCATGATGGGCTTCATCAATTTTCATTTGTTCCAGAATGGCTTTGGATTTCTCATCCTGTTCTGGCAATTTTTGCAGATGGCTTTCCAGGTGTTTGCAGACCTGATGTTCTGTTTCTGCGACAAACCCCAGGCTCCATTTATCGCCAGCAATGCCAGCGAGTGCGCCAATGCTGAATGATGCGCCATAAAAAAGCGGGTTAAGCACGCTGGTATGACTGCCAAGTTCATTCAGGCGGCCGCGACACCAGGCCAGATGATCCTCTTCTTCGTCAGAAGCTTCCTGCATAGCTGCTCGCACGTGCTCCAGCTTGGCTGTTAATGCCTGGCCCTGATACAAGCCCTGGGCGCAAACTTCACCGGTATGGTTAATACGCATCAGGCCTGCAACGTGTCGAGTCTCTTCGCTGTTTAATTCCGCAGCTTCTGCGCTGCGAGCTGGTGACGGGCGTGCGCTTTCAGTGCTGTTACCAACAACCGTTCGCAGGGCGCGGTCAGCTTGTGTGAGCAGTTGGTCCAATAATGACAGGTTGCGGTGTGCGGAGGCCATGATCGTAAAAATTCCAATTGTGTTTACAGACGTTATTTGGTCTACATTATAAATAGGTGGCAATTAGCCGCAAGTCCAGATGTAAGAGTAAAGCGAGAGAATCTGTGAACCCAGATGAACGTCGACAATACATTCGTAAAAGCCTGCACAGCACGGTCAGCGTGTTTGAGCGTAATACTAATCAGTACGTTGGGTTGCTGGCGGACTACTCCAAAGGTGGCTTTATGATTGCCAGCACGGTACAGCCGGTAGTGGTTGGCGAGCATTATGAATATATGTTGCTGGTGCAATCCCCTGAAGAAGCCGGAGCGAAACGTGTTTCTGTCGATGCCGATTGCGCCTGGTGCGAGCAAACGAGTCCTTCTTTCTATGGTATTGGCTTTCGAGTCGATAATATTTCCGAGGAAGCGCAGCGGGTGCTGGAATCCTGTACTGATTGACCGGATAATGACGGCTGTTGAAGCCAGCAGGAGTTATTGCTGTGAAGCGTAATAAAGCCGTTACGGGCGTTGTTTTTGTACTGGCTCTGCTGCTGGTGCTGATCATTATTCTTTTTTCCCGAATGCTGAGTTTTACCTCTGAGCAGCTGCCTGTTACTCCGGTTAAGCCGCAGGCAATACCTGAAAGTGCCGTTAAGCGTCTTTCTCAATCTGTTCAAATTCAAACTATCTCCGCTTTATCTGACACCGCTCAGCGCGTACAGAACTTTCAGCGCTTTCACACTTTCCTGGCGCAGAGCTTTCCGCGTGTTCATGCCGAGCTTGAGATTGCTCGAGTTAATGATTTTGGTTTGGTTTTTAAATGGCAGGGCTCAGATGCTTCTCTCAAGCCAGCGTTGTTGTTATCTCATCAGGATGTTGTTCCAATTGAGCCGGGTACGGAGTTCGACTGGCTTTACCCGCCTTTTGCAGGCGAGGTGGCAGAAGGTTATCTCTGGGGCCGTGGCGCCTGGGATGATAAAAGCACTTTAATGGCGTCGTTGGAAGCGTTGGAAATGTTGCTGACCGCAGGAGCGCAGCCGGTTCGTTCTCTGATGCTGGCCTTTGGTCACGACGAGGAAGTTGGAGGTGAAAGAGGTGCAGCAGCAATAGCTGAGCTGTTTCGGCAGCAGGACCTGGTGTTTGACTATATTCTTGATGAGGGTGCAGTTATTGGTGTTGGTCTGATACCGGGTGTTGAGCAGCCAGTTGCGATGGTCGCAACCTCTGAAAAGGGATACTTAACGCTGCGTTTGACCACCGAAGGTCAAGGTGGCCATTCATCGGTGCCGCCCGCGATTACCGCAGTGGGGCGTTTGGCTAGAGCTGTCACGCGTTTGCAGGAGCAGCCGTTGCCTGCAAAGCTCACGCAACCGGTGCGTGATATGCTTGAGGCCCTTGGGCCGCATATGCCCTGGTCAAAACGATTGGCGTTGTCGAATTTATGGCTGTTTGAGCCGTTACTGGTGTCGCAAATGGCGGGCAGCCGCTCAACGCAGGCTCATGTTCGCACCACCACTGCGCCGACAATGTTAACCGCTGGCGTGAAGGAAAACGTTTTGCCTCAGTCGGCATCAGCTATCGTTAATTTCCGTATTTTGCCCGGCCAGACTAGGCAGCAGGTCATACGGCAGGTTGAAAACGTTATTGCTGATGATGCGGTGCAGGTTGAGGAAAACGGCAGTATTAGCAGCGAGCCGTCAGCTGTTTCAGGCAAGAAGTCAAACGCTTTTAAAACCTTGGTTCGTAGTATTCGTCAGGTGAATCCCGATGTGCTGGTATCCCCGGTCCTTCTGTTTGGTGCCACTGACTCGCGTCATTTCGGAGGACTTTCTGAAAATATTTATCGTTTCACGCCTATTCGCATCACAGGCAAAGATTTTAAACGTATTCACGGAACCAACGAGCGTATTGCTGTCAGCGATTATAAAAATGCGATACGCTTTTACTACCAGCTGATTACCAATACGGTGATTAGGCCCATGCCCCTAACTGACGGATAACGCCTACCCGTGCTTGCGCATATTTGGTTTTTCTTTTTTCTGATTGCCTTCGTGGCAGGTTTGTATCAATGGCTGGTGCTCGGTAACGGCGAAATTTTCTCGGACCTGATTGGCGCTACCTTTGATATGTCTCGGCTTAGTGTGGAAATTGCACTAGGGCTGGTGGGGGTGCTGTGCCTGTGGCTGGGTTTCTTCAAAGTGGCTGAACGGGCGGGTGTCGTAGCTGTATTGGCGCGATGGCTGGGGCCGTTGTTTGAACGCTTGATGCCCGAGGTGCCGAAGGGGCATCTGGCTGTGGGGTCGATCACCATGAACCTTGGTGCCAATGTGTTGGGGCTGGATAACGCCGCCACGCCGATTGGCTTGAAGGCCATGAAGGATTTGCAGTCGCTGAATAAAGAGACACCCGATACCGCCAGTAATGCACAAATTCTGTTTCTGGTACTCAATACTTCGTCGGTAACGCTGCTGCCCGTGACAGTTTTTTTATACCGAGCTCAGCAGGGTGCCGCTGAACCGGCCTCCGTTTTTCTGCCTATTTTACTAGCCACTACGGCGTCGACCATTGTTGGCGTTGGGGCTGTAGCTTGGCTGCAAAAACTTAAGCTGTGGGATCGAGTGGTGATGCTCTATCTGGGTGGCTTTGTGTTACTGCTGTCCAGTCTGATGTATGGCTTGGCGAGACTGCCAGCTGAGGCTATGGCTGCCACCTCTACACTGGCGGGTAACCTGACGCTGATGTGCGTGATCATGCTGTTTTTGACGGTGGCTTATTTTCGCAAAGTGGATGTTTACGAATCCTTTGTCACCGGCGCTAAGCAGGGTTTTGGTGTGGCGCTGAAAATCATTCCCTATCTGGTCGCCATGCTGGTAGCGATTGGTGTGTTCCGCGCAAGCGGTGCGTTGGATGGCGTGTTATATGGGCTGGAGTGGGTAGTTGCCGGTTTAGGTTTTAATACTGACTTCGTGGCTGCCCTGCCCACCGCCTTTATGAAGCCGCTCAGCGGCAGTGGCGCTCGCGCGATGATGCTGGAAGCCATGAATACCTACGGTGTCGACTCCTTCCCTGCGCTGGTGTCCGCTACCATTCAAGGCAGCACAGAAACTACTTTCTACGTGTTGGCTGTGTATTTTGGTAGTGTCGGCATTAAAAAGGTTCGGCATGCGATTGCCTGCGGATTGATTGCCGATTTGGCGGGTATCGTGACAGCCATTTTTGCAGCTTACTGGTTCTTTTATTAACTAATAGGTACGAGAAACTAACAATGACAGAAACGCTGTTCACCAAAATTATTAACCGTGAAATCCCTGCGGATATCGTTTATGAAGACGATCAATGCCTCGCTTTTCGTGACATTAACCCTAAAGCGCCCATGCATATTCTAGTCATCCCTAAAAAGGTGATTCCAAAATTGATTGATGCCGAATCGGGCGATGAGTCACTACTTGGCCATTTGCTAACCACTGCAGCAAAAATAGCCAAAGATGAAGGTTATGGTGAGGCTTTCCGTTCCGTGATTAATAACGGTGAAGCGGTAGGGCAGACGGTGTTCCATCTGCATATTCATATTTTGGGTGGCCGCGACTTTATGTGGCCGCCGGGCTGATTTATTGCTGCGTTAGCTCATGAGGTGTTAAAAACTGGTATAGCATCGTTCATAGCATAAATCAGCCGCTTGTAGGTTTTTCGTATCAAGACTCGTGGTGTGGCACGTTATAAATTCCCTGTAAAGGGCCGCCGAGCATTGCAGGGTTTAATCGATCAGTATTTTTAACGTACGGCGAGGACTGTTTGAGGCCGTAGGCCAACATTAGGGCTGCGTCGGTTAAAACTGAAACGCGCTGGGAATCCAGTAACGCTGGACAAGCGACTGGCAAGGTGAATTGAAAAGTACCCCAGGGTATTCTCTCTGGCTGCGCCATTCACCTTACAAGAGAGGGTGCCCTGGGGCAGGTCGACGAGGGATTGATAAGGGAGGGAGAGAATTCCCTCCCTTATCTCGTAAAGCGAGTCTTTTATTTTGTCATCCCGAGTGAATCGAGGGATCTTAAAAGAAAAAGATCTCTCCCGTTAGTCGAGATGACACTAAGCTAATGCTTAGTGGCGGAAATGGCGCATGCCAGTAAACACCATGGCAATGCCATGCTCATTCGCCGCAGCAATGATTTCCTCGTCACGCATTGATCCACCCGGATGAATCACCGCCGTAATACCGGCCGCTGCTGCGGCATCAATACCGTCACGGAATGGGAAGAAGGCATCGGATGCCATTACAGAGCCTTCGACAACAAGGTTTTCATCCTGCGCCTTGATACCCGCGATTTTGGCGCTGTAAACACGACTCATCTGGCCTGCGCCGACACCGATGGTGCGGCCGTTGCGGGCGTAGACAATAGCATTGGATTTAACAAACTTTGCAACTTCCCAGGCAAATAACAGGTCAGCTAATTCCGCTTCTGTCGGAGCGCGCTCGCTAACCATTTTTAGTTCGTCTTCGTTGACCATGCCCTGGTCTGCATCTTGCACCAACAGGCCGCCGTTTACGCGTTTGAAGTCGAAGCTCGGAACTTTATTTGACCAGCTGCCACTGGCTAGTACACGAATATTTGTTTTTGCAGATAGCACATCACGTGCTGCGCGGCTTACCGATGGTGCGACAACCGATGGTGCGACAATGACTTCTACAAATTGACGATCAACGATGGCCTGTGCGGTGGCATCGTCCAATTCGCGGTTGAAAGCAATAATGCCGCCAAAAGCGGAAGTGGGGTCGGTTGCGTAGGCCTGGTTGTAGGCGTCGAGAATGTCCGCGCCCAGTGCAACGCCACAGGGGTTAGCATGTTTAACGATAACGCAGGCCGGTTCAGCAAAGGGTTTTACGCATTCCAGAGCGGTGTCCGTATCAGCAACGTTGTTAAAGGATAGTTCCTTGCCTTGAAGCTGGCTGGCGGTAGAAACACAGGCTTCTACTGGATTGGCTTCTGTGTAAAACGCGGCACGTTGGTGGGGGTTTTCACCGTAACGCATATCCTGCACTTTAATGTATTGCGAGTTAAAGGTGCGTGGAAAATCAGTGGTTTCTTCGCCAAGGCGACAGCCAAGGTAATTAGCAATTGCACCGTCATACTGAGCGGTGTGCTCAAAGGCTTTAACGGCCAGATCAAAGCGCGTGGCATGGCTGATACCACCGTTGTTTTCGTTCATTTCATTCAGAACGGCGTCGTAGTCGCAAGCATTAACAATGATGCCAACGTCGGCGTGGTTTTTTGCCGCCGCTCGAACCATGGTTGGGCCGCCAATATCGATGTTTTCGATGGCTGTTGGCAGATCGCAATCAGGGTTCGCAACCGTTTCCTGGAAGGGGTAAAGGTTGACGATTACCATGTCGATCGGTGGAATGTCGTTGGCCTGCATTACTTCGTCATCGGTACCGCGACGGCCTAAAATTCCGCCGTGTATTTTCGGATGCAGAGTTTTAACACGACCGTCCATCATTTCCGCAAAGCCAGTGTAGTCGGAGACTTCGGTCACTTTTACACCGTTTTCATTGAGCAGTTTGTAGGTGCCACCTGTAGAGAGAACTTCAACACCGTGGCCGGTTAGGCCCTGTGCAAATTGAACGATGCCTGATTTGTCTGAGACGCTGATAAGTGCGCGGCGGATGGTGCGAATGTCCGTCATAACCTGTTTAATCCTCGTGATTGTTGGCCGGTCCGTTGGCGCTGAAATAATGCGATGAATAACCGAGCCTGTTGCTTAAGGCTCTGATTTTAAGCTCGGATTCTAACTTCTGGTATTAAGCTTTGGTCTTAAATCTTGACCATAAACTACAGCAGGTCGTACTGCTTTAATTTTTTGCGTAGCGTGCCGCGGTTGAGGCCAAGAATTTCGGCGGCCTTGCGGCCTTTGATTGGTTATCGCGGGCGCGTCTCATCACCACCTGCAGCAATGGCTCTTCAACTTCCGCCAAAACCATGTCGTAGAGGTCGGTAGTGGGTTGGCCGTCCAGGTGATCAAAAAATTTGTCGATGGCCGTGTGTACGCATTCTTTTAACGTATGTTGTTCGGCGTTGGCGACGAGTTTTTTGTTATATTGTTGGTTCATCGTTTGTTGGTCCATTTGGGTGCTCTCAGGCGGCCAGTCGGGCGTTACCATCCAGTGACTGGAAATAGGCGTTGATAAAATTAAGCTGTTCGCAGCTTTGTTCCAGCTGGTTGAAATTCTTACGAACGGCACTGGCATCCTTTAGATGCTGTAGGTACCAGCCCATATGTTTGCGAGCGATACGAGGGCCGAGAAAATCGCCGTAAAAAGAATGTAAGGCGCTGATATGTTCGTGAACCAGAGTGCCGAGCTCAGCAATGGTAGGCTTGGCCAGTTGCTCTCCGGTTTTTAGAAAATGGTTAATTTCTGAAAAAATCCATGGTGTGCCCTGCGCGCCGCGACCAATCATGATGGCGTCAGCGCCGGTGTATTGGAGTACAGTGTGTGCTTTTTGGGCGCAGCTGATGTCGCCATTGGCGATCACCGGAATAGAGATTTGCTGCACAACGGCGGCAATGGTGTCGTATTCAGCTTCGCCGTTATAACGGCAGGCGCGGGTGCGGCCATGAATGGTCAGTGCTTGAATGCCCGATTGTTCGGCAATTTTGGCAACGGTCAGGGCGTTGCGGGTGTCTGGGCACCAGCCGGTGCGAATTTTTAATGTAACGGGCACATCAACAGCCTGTACTACGGCTTCAAGAATGTCGGTAACTAGCTTTTCATCACGCAATAGCGCCGACCCCGCGGCTTTGTTGCAGACCTTTTTAGCAGGGCAACCCATGTTGATGTCGATGATTTGTGCGCCATTTTCTACATTGGCGGCTGCGGCTGCGGCCATCATCTGAGGGTCAGAGCCTGCGATTTGTATTGAGCGAGGCGCCGTTTCACCGACGTGATCCAGGCGTTGTTGAGATTTGCGGGTGTGCCACAGACTTTGGTCAGAGGTGACCATCTCTGAAACGGCAAGGCCTGCCCCGTAACGACGGCAGAGAGTGCGGTACGGACGATCCGTCACGCCAGCCATAGGGGCCAGCAATGTCGGTGAAGCTAATGTGTAGGGTCCGATTTTCAGCAAAGGGTTTGTAGTCATTGTTTCTCGCCGCGAGTAGGGAGCTAAAGCAAGCAAGAACATAAATTACGGCCGGAAATAATACCGCGAGCAGTGGTTTTGATAAAGGATTAGTTGTGCTTTTAGGAGGACGGCGTGACCTGGATCAGGAGGCTGGTGAGAAGTTAACGCTGTAATTTACGGCTTCGCTACCAGGATCAAGAATGGCGAAGGACAGGTGTATTGGCGTTTTGGCGGGCATTTTGGGCAACAGTTGTAGTTGTTGGCCGAGGTACTCTCGGGGTTGGAACAGGCGTTGCGCCAGTGGTTCGCCGTTGAGTGAGAAGAACGTCATATTTAGCAGCGGCAATGGCTGGCTGTGTTCCGCCGAGTTGCTGATGATCATGTCGACAATTAGCACGTTGCTGTATTCTGGGTGGGTTTTGATTGCCAAGCGCTCGGTTTTTATCGAGCTTATATTTTTGTATTGTGGCAGTTGGCAGCCCAGCGTTTCGCAGACGGTTGTATACATTGAGCGCCATTTGGGCTGTTGGGCGTTTTGTTCGAAGTTAAAATAAAGCCATTGTGAGAACAGCAGAACAATTGCGAGCAGGCTGTATGCCCCCCATTTTAAGAGTGGGCCTTTGCTGTGGCTGGCCCCGGGGGCAACGATATCGTTGATGCTGGAGCGGTTGATGCTGAGCTGGTTGATGTCATCAAGGGTGGGTGCATCTTCAGCTTCTGTCAGGTTGATACTGGCAGCTGCCAATGCCTTATGAGGGTCTGGTTGGGGTTCGGGAGAGGTGTCGATTGCCTTATGAGGGTCTGGTTGGGGTTCGGGAGAGGTGTCGATTATTTCTTCGTGGTAATCGGCTTCCCCTTTCTGCTCTTGGTCCTGCGTTGTAGAGCTATTATCACGTCCAGCAAAGGTTTTTTCTCTAGGACTGCCTTCGCCTTGGCTATAGGAAAGGCCTTCACTTTCGGCATCGAAAACCTTGTAACAAACACCGCAGCGGACTTCGCCGCCGGCCGCAGTCAAGTGGTCCTGCTGAATGCGGAACAGGGTCTGGCAATGGGGGCATTTGGTGAGTAATGAATCGTCCGTCATGGTCAGCGAAGTATAGTTCAGATTCCGTGAGGTTAACGGTGTTTCGTGCCAGCTAATCTTACCCAGCCGTCCTGCTCGGCAATGGGCTCAAAGTCAAACTCATCCTGATAGGCGGCCAGTACATCCTGCGCTTGAGTGCTGAGAATGCCGGATAAAACCAGTTTTCCACCGGGCTTGACGCGAGAAGATATATCTTCCGAGAGCGACATTAGCGGTCCCGCCAGAATGTTAGCTAATACCATATCGGCAACTTCATGGGGTGCCTGTGTTGGCAGGTAAGCACTGTATTGATCTTTAGTTATGCCATTCTGCTCGGCGTTTTGATGAGTCGCGATTAGTGCCTGAGGGTCGATGTCGATGCCGCACATAGTGTTGCAGCCCAGTAATAAAGCGGCAATACCGAGTACGCCAGAGCCGCACCCGTAGTCAATCACGGACATGCCTTCGGGTGAGTGAGCATCCAGCCATTGCAGACACAGAGACGTGGTGGCATGGGTGCCTGTGCCAAAGGCCAGGCCAGGATCAAGCATAAGGTTTACAGCGTCGGGTTGTGGTGGTTTGGTCCAGCTAGGCACGATCCATAGACGTTCACCGAACTGCATGGGTTGGAATTGATCCATCCATTCGCGAATCCAGTCCTTGTCCTCAAGAATTTCAGTGCGATGTTTAGGTAGCTTATCGCCAAACAGGTTTTTGAGTTGGCTGATCACCGAGTCCATGGCTGCTTCAGCCGGAAAGAGTCCAACCAAACGTACGGCATCCCACAAGGGGGTTTCGCCGGGATCTGGTTCAAACAGCGGTTGGTCGCCTGCATCCACATAGGTGACGGATAGTGCCCCCTGTTCCAGCAAGGCATCTTCCAGTGATTCGCATTGCTCACGGGAGGTTTCTAGAACGATTTGTATCCAGTGCATGACGATGGTTACTCAATAAAATTAGTACGGTAGAAACAAGCAGGGCAGCGCAAGGTTTCCCCAGGCTGCCCTGAATAAAACGGGTTCTCTTAAATTAGAGGCCCAGTTTCTTTTCCAGATAATGGATGTTGGTGCCGCCATCCTGGAAGTGTGAATCATCCATGATCAGCTTTTGCAGAGCAATGTTGGTGCTAATGCCGTCAACCAGCATTTCTTCCAGTGCATTACGCATGCGCAAAATCGCTAATTCGCGTGTTTCGCCGTAGGAAATTATTTTGCCGATCATAGAATCGTAGTATGGAGGGACTTTGTAGCCACTATAGATGTGGGAGTCAACACGAACCCCTGTGCCGCCGGGCATGTGTACCATGTTGATAGTGCCCGGTGATGGCAGGAACGTTTCCGGGTGTTCAGCGTTGATACGGCACTCGATGGAGTGGCCACGGAATTTGATGTCATCCTGAGTCACGCTAAGCTTTTCGCCGCCGGCGATGCGTAGCTGCTCTTTGATGATGTCAACGCCAGTGATCATTTCAGAAACTGGGTGCTCCACCTGAACCCTGGTGTTCATTTCAATGAAGAAGAATCTGCCGTCTTCATACAGGAATTCGAAGGTGCCAGCGCCACGATAGTTGATGTTGATGCAAGCATCAATACACGCTTGGAACACTTCTTGACGGGCAGTTTCGTCAATGCCTGGTGCGGGCGCTTCTTCCACAACTTTCTGGTGGCGACGTTGCATGGAGCAGTCACGGTCGCCCAAGTGGATAGCGTTGCCTTGACCGTCGCCAATAACCTGAACTTCAACGTGGCGTGGGTTTTCCAGGAATTTTTCCAGGTAAACCGTATCGTCACCAAAGGCAGCTTTGGATTCGGCTTGGGTGATGTGTTTGGATTTCAGTAGTACGGCTTCCGTGTGAACGGTACGCATACCACGACCGCCACCACCAGCTGCCGCTTTAATAATAACCGGGTAACCGATTTCGCGAGCGATACGCAGGGTGCGTTCATCGTCGTCTGTCAGCGGGCCGTTGGAGCCGGGTACCGTCGGTACTTTGGCTTCGATCATGGCGCGAATCGCTGCAACCTTGTCACCCATGGTGCGGATGGTTTCAGCTTTAGGGCCAACAAAGGCGAAGCCGCTATTTTCAACCTGATCGGCGAAATCGGCGTTTTCAGCCAGGAAACCGTAACCAGGGTGGATGGCTGATGAATCTGTTACTTCGGCAGCAGAGATAATTGCTGGAATATTGAGGTAACTTTGGTTTGATGGGTTCGGGCCAATACAAACGGTTTCGTCGGCCAGGCGCACGTGTAGCAAGTCGGCGTCAGCGATCGAGTGTACGGCAACTGTTTTGATGCCCAGTTCTTTACAGGCGCGTAGAATCCGTAGCGCAATTTCGCCACGGTTCGCAATCAGGACTTTATCTAGCATAAGGGATACCCTTTACAACTGAAGCATTAATTAGGCGATGATAACCAGAGGCTGGTCGAATTCAACGGGCTCGCCATCTTCAACCAAAATAGCTTTGATCACGCCGCCTTTGTCAGCTTCGATCTGGTTCATCATTTTCATTGCTTCAATAATGCACACGGTGTCACCAGCAGAAACAGTCTGACCAACTTCAGCAAATGCAGCGGCACCTGGCGCTGGTGAGCGGTAGAAAGTGCCTACCATTGGTGAGTTAACGCTGTGGCCAGCTGGGGCGGCCGGAGCGGCTGGTTCAGCTTCAACTGGAGCGGCAGCAACTGGTGCAGCAGCAACCGGCGCTGGTGCGTAAACTGGTGCAGCTGCGACAGGGTTTTTAGAGCGACGGCTGATGCGAACGGATTCTTCGCCTTCGCTAATTTCAATTTCTTCAACGTCAGACTCTTCAATGAGTTCGATCAGTTTTTTGATTTTACGTATATCCATGACGGTAATCTCTTTTTGGTTGTTGTTGGGCCAGTCTTACGCGGCGCTAATTCGGTTGCTTGTTCGGTTCTTAAGCCGATAATTTTTTTATGGCAGCTTGCAGGGCCAGTTCGTATCCCTGGGTGCCGAGTCCGCAGATGACACCTTGTGCGACATCTGAAAAATAGGATTTACTGCGGAAGTCCTCGCGCTGATGCACGTTAGAGATGTGGACTTCGATAAAGGGGATGTCTACACCCAGCAGTGCGTCGCGCAGTGCGACACTGGTGTGAGTGAAGGCAGCCGGATTAATAATGATAAAGTTGACGCCTTCGTTGCGGGCATCGTGTATACGGTCGACCAGTTCGTATTCGGCGTTGCTTTGTAGGGACATCAAGTGATGGCCTGCTGTCAAGGCTTGCGAAGTGAGCTGCTGGTTGATGTCGTCAAGGGTGGTGGCGCCGTAAATTTCGGGCTCGCGAGTGCCCAGTAAATTCAGGTTTGGTCCGTTTAGCACCAGAATGGTTGCCATTTTGGCTGCTTAGCCCCCATCGTATTGAGTGAGTTGATCAAGGTCGTTAGCGATATTAACTTCGCCAATAAGTTTAGCGCATTTTGCCAGCATTTCATGTCTTTTTAAAGGAATTTGCCGTAAAGATTGCCGCTAGTTTGGTTTCTTGATGTGTTGGCGCGGTTATTTTAGTTATTAAATGTGTCGGTTTCTTTAACAGTTTTTTTAGGTAAGCGGCTTAAATGTTGCGTTAGGGCTTGGGCATCAACCTCGCCTTGAATGCGGTGCTCGCGTAATTCCTGTTTGCCAGTAAAAAATAACAGACTAGGGGGGCCAAACAAGCCGAAGTGTTTGAGCAGAGCCTGATGCTCCGCTGTGCCGCTGGTGATGTCGGCGCGGATCAGTACCAGTTGCTGTAATTGTTCGCTGACTGCGGGGTGAGTAAAAACTTGCTGTTCCAAAATCTGGCAGGATACACACCAGTCAGCGTACAGATCGAGCATGGCGATGCGGCCCTGGTTTTGCTCGGCCAGTATTTTCTGAAGCTGTTGCAGGTTGTCGGCAGATTTAAATTCCAGCTCGACAGTCTGTGTTTGGAAAGCTTTGAAGGGCGCGAAGGGGTTGAAGTGTCCCTGACTGGCATTAAAAATCAGTAATACACTGAAGAGTGTCAGTGCTAGTCCAAATATTGGTAGGGCGGTGAATTTGCCTTGTAGTAGTTTTAGCAGACCAAGCTGTAATGCGTAGCCCACTAGTAGGATTACCCATAGAGCCAGACTGATCGTGGGGGGAAGAACCCGGTCGAGCATCCAGATGGCAAGGCCCAGCAATAAGATTCCGAACAAGACCTTGATATGGTTCATCCATGGCCCGCTTTTTGGCAACAGCTGCGCGCCGAAGGTGCCAATCAATAATAATGGCAGGCCCATGCCAAGCCCCAGCGCCAACAGAGCTATTCCGCCCAGTACCGGGTCGCCGGTACTGCTGATGAAAACCAACGTGCCCGCCAGCGGAGCGGTGACACAGGGCGAGACAATCAATGTTGAAATGACGCCGATTAATGCCACGCCGACATAGGTGCCGCCGCGCTGACTGTGGCTGATTTGCTGTAACTTATTATGCAGGGCGTTGGGCAGGCGTAATTCGTAAAGACCGAACATGGCTAGCGCAAAGGCCACAAATAACACAGAAATGGTGATAATTATCAGCGGTGATTGCAGCTGTAATTGTAGGTTCAGGCTGGCACCAAAATAACCGGTAAGCATGCCAGCCAGTGCGTAGGTGCTAGCCATGGCTAACACATAGGTCAGCGACAAGGTAAAGGCACGCAGGCGGCTGGGTTTTTCAGATTGCCCCAGCACGATGCTGGAAATAATAGGGATCATGGGTAATACGCAGGGGGTGAAGGTAAGCGCTAAACCGGCCAGGAAGAACAAACCAATAATACTAGGCAGGCCTGCAGATGAGAGGATCTGCGTAAAACTATTAGTTGGTGGCGTTTGGGTTGTTGCTGTTTCTGCCGTCTGTGGCGTAGTGCTTGAAAGCGTGGCGGTTTGATTGTGGCGTTGCAGGTAGAGTGTTTGAGGCGGGTAACATAAGCCCGCATCGGCACAGCCCTGATAGCTTATCTTAAGGATGTCTTGCTCGCCGGCTGCCGCAATGGGTATTTCCAGTGTGACCTGCTGGTAGTAGACCTCAACATCGCCAAAGTAGGGGTCGTTTTTTTCTTTGCCTTTGGGGATGGTGATTTCAACGGGCGAGTTGTCGGCGGCCTGTTGAATGGCAAAACGGTGTCTATAAAGGTAGTAACCGGGCGTAATTTGCCAGTGCAGAAATAGCGCTTCGGGATTGTTGGTTGTCTCACCTACTGAAACCCAGGCGTTTACCTGGAAGGCTTGGTCTACGGGCAGGAAGTCAGCTGTTTGATCGAGGCTGCTGGCTAAGCCAGGTGAAAAGCTGGGGATTGTGGTTGTTACAAATGGCTTTTCGGCCGGGCTATTTGACTGTCCATTAGACGCCATCGCAAATTGGCTTAAAGCCAGTATAATCGAGAGGCAGTAACACAGAGTTTTCAGGGTGCGTAGCAGCATGGGATTCAAGTTTTTGTGTCGCTAAAAAGTATCGCTAAGACAGCGGGCAATATAATCGGTTCACGGTACTTTGTCTGCGTTTAGTCTGTGTTTTAATTCATGTTCGTTTGTTTTATTGATCTTTTAGCGTTAGGTGGACTCAATTGAGAATAATCGCTAGCCTTAAAAGTAGGCTCTTAGTAGTGTTGGTTTGCTTCCTGTGGCCGGTTTCGGCGTTTACGGGCGAGCTGGTGGTGAGTCATGGCTATGCTCGAGCGACACCTCCGGGTGTAAATAGCGCTGCCGCTTATCTAATTTTGAATAATGATGCGGCAAAAAACGTGGTGTTGATTGGTGTAACGTCTAAAGCTGCAAAGCAGGTGATGATTCACCAAAATCAATTGCAGGATGATATGATGCGCATGCGTCATGTATCACAACTTGAGCTTGCGGCTGGTAGTCAGTTTCGTTTTGAACCGGGCGGGCACCATTTGATGCTGACAGGACTGGCTAAGCCTCTGAGAGCCGGGGAGCAGTTGCCGCTCAGTTTACATTTTCGGCAGGGGTATGTGCTGGAGGTGAACGTGCCGGTACTGGCTGGCGATTCAGTAATGGGAAATCATCATGAATAACGGAATCGGGCAAAAAATGCGGTGGATAACTGGAGCGGTAATCGGAGTCCTATTACTTGTTTTTATGGGTGTTGCATTCTATTGGAGTGGTGAGCCTGATCGTTTTGATGTCTTAACGCGTGCTAAAGCAAGCGCCGAGGCTAATGGTGAACCGGTGGTTGTGGGTTACACGACAACGAATACATTGATTGAGGTTGCCAATACGTTGCTGGAGAAAAGAGGCGGTTTTATATCCAATGATGTGATGCCACCAGGGGTAATGCTGGATAATATTGCCAACTGGGAATTTGGTGTGCTGGTGCAAGTGCGCGATTTGTCACGTGCGCTGCGTAAGGATTTCAGCCGTTCCCAGTCACAGTCTCGTGAGGATCCAGACCTGGCGATTGCCGAGCCGCAATTCAACTTTGATAATAACAGCTGGATGTTCCCCGCCTCGGAATCTGAATATGAAACGGGTCTGGAGGGGCTGCGACGTTATCAACACCGCCTTGCTGACGTGGCCGCCGGTGATGCCCAATTCTATGCGCGCGCTGATAATTTACGTAACTGGTTTGCTGACATCGAAACACGTCTGGGTAGTTTGTCGCAACGCTTGAGTGCTAGCGTTGAGACTAAACGATTAAATACCGATTTGGCTGGCGATAGTCAGGCAAGCCAATCAACACCCGTTGACGACGAGGTGATGGTTAAAACGTCATGGACTGAGATTGATGACGTGTTTTATGAGGCTCGAGGTACAAGCTGGGCACTGATTCATTTGTTGCGTGCCGTGGAAAAGGATTTTGCCAGTACCCTGCAAAAGAAAAATGCGCTGGTAAGTTTGCGTCAGATTATTCGTGAGCTGGAGGGGACGCAAACGTCACTAGGAAGCCCGGTAATCTTGAACGGTAGTGGTTTTGGTTTGTTTGCCAACCATTCGCTGGTGATGGCGTCGTACATTGCGCGGGCTAATGCTGGCATTATCAATTTGCGCGAGTTATTGGCACAAGGCTAAAAACCACCATTTGCTTGAGCGAATGGTATTTTGTTGTGGCGGTGCCTAAGGAGCGATGTTAACTCTTCCTAATAGCCTCATGGCACAGCTTGCTACTTAGGTAGGGTCACTTAAGCATAGGGTTTAGTCTTTCCTGGCCCGGGAGACTATTCTTAAGATGAGACTGCGCATTTTCTTTATTATGGCTATGGCGCTCTCAGTTACTGGAGCACCTCAGTCAGGCTCGAAGAACAAGCCTACGATAACTTGCAGAATTACATCATCGAAAGCGGCTAGAAGAAAAGTATTGTGTTTACCTTGGCCGAATGACCATAAGGTGTTTTGTTAGCGGTAGACGATTCAAATAAACACGCGAAGAAAGAATAAAAAAAGGGGCTGCATTTCTGTAGCCCCTTTTTTGTGTTATCAGATTGGCTTATCGCCAGTCCAATAGGTATTAGCCGTTAGGCGTTGTTGTAAGCTTCAACGCTTACTTCAATCGCTTTACGCGCTGCATCAGCGTTATCCCAGCCTTCAACCTTAACCCATTTGCCTTCTTCCAGCGTTTTGTAGTTCTCGAAGAAATGCTTGATTTGGTTAACTAGTAAAGCAGGCAGGTCATCAATTTCTTGAACGTCTTTGTAAACTTTGGTCAGCTTGTCGTGAGGAACAGCAACCAGCTTGGCATCTTCGCCCGCTTCGTCAGTCATGTTCAGGATGCCAACAGGACGGCAGCGAATCACGGAACCAATCGCAACTGGATGTGGAGTAACAACCAATACGTCCAGCGCATCGCCATCATCAGCCAGTGTGTTGTTGATGTAGCCGTAGTTAGCTGGGTAGTACATTGGCGCAGTCATGAAACGGTCAACAAAAACAGCGTCGTGCTCTTTTTCGATTTCGTATTTAACCGGGCTGCTTTCAGCCGGGATTTCAATAACAACGTAGATGTCGTTAGGAAGGTCTTTACCTGCAGGGATAGTGCTGAAGCTCATGATGTATTTCCTGATAATAAGTGAAATTTTTAGTTGTTACTGCCCGTCGTTGGTTTGGCGGGCAGTGTTCGAATTCGGAGGCGCGCATTATAAAGTGTTGCGCGACTAAATACCAATTCGGCCTTTGAAACAGGTACTTGCGTGAATTTTTACGATCTATTTGCTGGGCTTAAAGGTGGGTAGTTTTTTCTCGGCCAGTTGGTTTTCCAGTTTCACGTATTTTGGTAAACCATTCTCGTAAGGAGGATAGGCCTCGCCCTGAATCAATGGTTGCAGATAAGCGCGTGCTTCATCGGTGATGTGGAAACCGTCGTCAGTGATAAAGCTGCGTGGCATCATCTTTTCTACGTTAGCCACTTCGGAAAGCGGTGCTTCACCAATGTGCCAGGTGTAGGGTGCATCGGCTTCACGAACGATCACTGGCATAACAGCATTTTTACCGGCAATGGCCAGTTCAATCGCGGCTTTGCCTACTGCGTAGGCTTGGTCGACATCGGTTTGGGAGCTGATGTGGCGCGCTGAGCGTTGCAAGTAATCGGCGATGGCG
>Ga0209396_1001593_pt1 | contig 24884 bp, 18 predicted proteins | sample GOMGulsemesocosm_6_FD_184638 | JGI IMG/M metagenome (GOLD analysis project Ga0209396, IMG submission 184638) | Methane-oxidizing microbial communities from mesocosms in the Gulf of Mexico - GOM8C Gulf of Mexico (SPAdes) (version 2) | ecosystem: Environmental > Aquatic > Marine > Cold seeps... | reverse complement strand
GTATGCAAGTTTTTCCTAACTCAACACTTTATGATGATAATAAAGTGCTTGAAGCATTATTAAGTGGTGATGTGCAATTAGCTGCACCATCACTGTCTAAATTTGAAAAAATCACCAAAAAATTCCGTATTTTTGATCTGCCTTTCCTGTTTGATGACGTTGCTGCTGTTGATCGTTTCCAAAATTCTGAATCCGGTGAAAAATTGAAAAATTCAATGCGTCGTCGTGGTTTACAGGGCTTGGCATTTTGGCATAACGGCATGAAGCAAATGTCTGCCAACCGTCCACTTATTTCTCCAGAAGATGCCCAAGGGCTGAAATTCCGTGTGCAAGCATCAGATGTACTGGTTGCGCAGTTTGAACAACTTGGGGCTAATCCACAAAAAATGTCGTTTAAAGAAGTATACGGCGGTCTACAAACCAAAGTTATCGATGGTCAGGAAAATACCTGGTCGAACACTTATGGTAAAAAATTCTTCGAAGTACAAGACGGTGTAACCGAAACCAATCACGGTATTCTTGATTATCTATTGGTAACGTCAAACCGCTGGTGGGCTAAATTACCGAACGATGTGAAAGTGCAATTACGCCAAATCATTACCGAAGTATCTGCAACACGTAATGCCGAATCAACGCGTATTAACAATGAAAATAAAAATAACATTATAGCGGCTGGTGGTGTTGTACGCACGCTAACGTCGGAGCAGCGTGAAGCTTGGGTTACTAAGTTACAACCTGTTTGGTCTAAGTTCGAGAAAGATATTGGTAGTGACCTGATCGAAAAAGCATTAGCGTCGAATAAATCATAATACCAAGCGGCATAAGTGATTTATGCCGCGTTAAGTTAGTTTAGGGAACCACTATGAATAATGGATTATGGGCGCGCTTAGGGCGTGTCACCGATAACCTCGAAGAGCTGAATATCGCGATGTCATTAGGCGTGATGACCTTGCTCACTTTTGCCAATGTGGTGTTTCGGTATTTATTTAATGGCAATATTTTATGGGCGTTAGAATTAACGGTATTTTTATTCGCTTGGTTAGTGTTAGTGGGGGCTTCGTACGGGGTAAAAAAACATTCTCATATCGGTGTTGATATTCTCATCAATATGGCTTCAGTAAAACTACGCAAGGTTTATGCTGTTATAGCAGTAAGTGCGTGTTTACTTTTTTCCGTATTGTTGTTGATCGGTTCGTGGAATTATTGGTATCCGTTTATTACTGATCAAGCTTGGTATGAAACCGATGACATTCCGATGCCAGAATTCTTACAGTTCCTAGCTGATTGGCTTAATGAGGGAGAACGTTATGAGAAGTTACCTCGTTTTATCCCTTATTTTTCCTTACCGCTAGGTACAGCATTGCTTACATTCAGATTTGCTCAACTGTTATGGCAAGTACTTACTAATAAAATAGACCGTGTGATCGCAAGTCACGAAGCTGAAGAAGCGTTGGCGGTATTGGATCAAGAAGATAACAAGGATTAAGTTATGGTTTTAGTTATATTGTTATTGATGATCATCGGGTTCATGATGTTCGGCGTGCCAATTGCGGTGTCACTTGGTTTATCAAGTATTCTGTTTTTGCTGGTTAATTCCGATGCCAGCTTAGCATCTGTCGCGCAAACGTTGTTTAATGCGTTTGCTGGGCATTACACCTTATTGGCGATCCCATTCTTCATTTTGGCATCGACCTTTATGTCCACCGGTGGTGTTGCTCAGCGCATCATTCGTTTTGCAATTGCTATCGTGGGTTGGTTCCCTGGCGGTTTAGCTATTGCTTCTGTGGTTGCATGTATGATGTTCGCAGCGCTATCTGGTTCATCACCAGCAACGGTTGTCGCTATCGGTAGCTTAGTTATCGCCGGCATGGTTAAAAATGGCTACAGCAAAGAGTTTGCTGCCGGGGTTATTTGTAATGCGGGTACTTTAGGAATCTTAATTCCGCCGTCTATTGTGATGGTGGTGTATGCCGCCGCTACGGATGTATCTGTTGGCCGTATGTTTTTAGCGGGTGTGATTCCGGGTACGTTAGCGGGACTTATGCTTATTGTGGCTATTTTTATTACCGCTAAAGTGAAAAAATTACCTGCACAACCGTTTGTTGGCTGGAGTGAAGTATTTCGTTCCGCTAAGGATGCATCATGGGGTCTGATGTTAATTGTCATTATCCTGGGTGGTATTTATGGCGGTATCTTTACGCCGACAGAAGCGGCTGCTGTTGCTGCAGTATATGCGTTTGTTATTGCTAACTTTGTGTATAAAGACATGGGGCCTTTTGCGGACAAGAAAAGCAGTCAATCGGCGATCACCAAATCACTGCATGTATTATGTCATCCGGATACCAAGAAAAGTCTTTTTGATGCCGGTAAAATGACCATCATGTTGTTGTTCATTGTCGCTAATGCATTAATTTTGAAACATGTATTAACCGAAGAACGTATCCCGCAAATGATCACGGAAGCCATGTTAAGTGCCGGTCTTGGACCAATCGCATTTTTGATTGTGGTGAATGTCTTGCTGTTGATTGGTGGTCAGTTTATGGAACCATCTGGGTTGTTGATTATTGTCGCGCCCTTGGTATTCCCGATTGCGTTAGAACTCGGTATTGACCCTATCCACCTTGGTATCATCATGGTGGTGAATATGGAAATTGGCATGATCACACCGCCGGTAGGACTGAACTTGTTTGTTACCTCAGGGGTGGCCCATATGTCGATGTTGCAAGTTGTGAAAGCGGTTATGCCGTGGGTCGCATTGATGTTGGTCTTCTTAATGATTGTCACCTATGTACCTTGGGTATCAACTTGGTTACCGACCTTGATGATGGGACCGGAACTGATTATTCGTTAACGAGTACTGGTATTTAAAAATAATATTATAAAAATGGTCAGCATATGCTGACCATTTTTAGTTGCTGGTTTTATTATAACTGTTGATTATTTTAGTGGTTGTTCTTTAAAGGCTTGTTTGTCTATTTGATGCTTTTGCATTTTGTCATATAAGGTTTTACGTGCCAAATTGAGTTGGTGCATGGTGTCTTTGATGCTGCCGTTACAGCTCGTCAGTGCTTGCTCTATGAGAATTTTTTCGAAAGCTTCTACTTGCTCGGATAAATTTTGTGTCAGCGTTGCTTGTGCTTCGTTAACTGAACTAAGACCGGTGAGTTTACCCAGTAATATATAACGCTCTGCCGCGTTCCTTAATTCACGTACATTACCCGGCCAGTCATGCGCCAGCAAAGTCTGTACATCTTGAGGTTGTAAGGCTGGAGCTGCTTTGCTGTATCGCGCAGCAGACACTAATAAAAAATGATGAAACAGACTTTGAATATCATCGAAACGTTGGCGTAGTGGCGGTATATTTAGGGTGACAATATTCAGGCGATAATATAGGTCTTGGCGAAATGTTCCCTCCACTGCAGCTTGTGTAAGGTCTACTTTGGTCGCGGCAATAATACGAATATCTAGCGGGATCTCTTTATTGGAGCCAATACGTTCGAGTTTACGCTCTTGTAAAATACGTAATAGTTTTATCTGTGCCTGCATGGGCATTGATTCTATTTCATCGAGAAATAAAGTACCGCCTTGAGCATACTCAAATTTACCAATACGTCTGTCTGATGCGCCTGAAAATGCCCCTTTTTCATGACCAAATAATTCACTTTCAATGAGGTTCTCTGGTACTGCGCCGCAGTTGATTGCGACAAAATTATGGGTTCGACGGCTACTTTGTTCATGTAGTGAACGTGCAACGAGTTCTTTACCGGTACCAGTTTCACCAAACAATAAAATATCAGCAGGGGTATCGGCAATCTGGCCAATCATTTCTCGCAATTCCACAATCGCTTTAGTGGTACCTATGATCCGAGGTCCCAGTGTCTCTTTGGCTTGCAGGGCTTTCTTTAAGGTTTTGTTTTCTTCAGTTAACAGGCGCTTTTCGATGGCGCGTTTTACCGATTCAGTCAGCCGTACCGACGCAAATGGCTTTTCAATAAAATCATAAGCACCGTCACGCATAGCTTGTACTGCAAGGGAAATATCACCGTGCCCGGTAATTAAAATAACCGGTAAGCTAGGATCTTGTTGCATCAGTTTTAGCAATAATTGATGACCAGATAAACCGGGTAAACGGATATCCGTGATCACAACTAAAGGTGTTTCTACAGCCAGCTGCTGGAGTGCTGATTCAGCATCGGCAAAACAGGTCACACTAATTCCAGCAAGTTCTAGGGTTTGCTGATTCGCGAACCGTAGATCTTCTTCGTCATCAATAAAAAAAACCTGACTCATTATTTATCCTATGCTTGTCTTGTAATAGCGCTGTGATGGCACTGTAATTATTTTATGCTAGTTCGGTGATTGCCGCTACGGGCAAACTAAGGCTAAACCTAGCTCCGGAATTAGGCCGGTTTTCCGCTTTAATATTACCGTGCATATTACGCATTATTTTGTGGGAAATGGATAAACCTAGGCCTAGTCCGGTCTCTTTAGTGGTGAAAAAAGGGTCGAACAGTTGCGGTAAATTTGCAGGATTTATCCCGGTTCCGGAGTCATCAACTTGTACTATGACTTGTTCTTGATGACGACACAAAATGATATGAATATGTTTTTCATTGGCGTCTTCGACAGCTTGCATGGCATTGGATAATAAGTTCACCAATACTTGCTCCAGTTGTACTTGATCGACATTGACCTGGACATCAATATTGGCGTCATCAACAGTAATACTGACCTGGTTATTTTTTAATTGTGGTTTGACTAACTCGACAGCCATGTTAATCACATTCCGCAGTGGTACTGTGTGCAATTCACCGCTGGATTTACGGGCGAAAAATTTTAACTGCGAGCTTATTTTTGCCATGCGCTCAGTTAAATGAATGATGCGTTGGAGGTTATCTTGTGTCGACTGGTGCTGATCGCGTTGTAAAAAGATCAAGGCATTATCGGCATAACTCCGGATGGCTGCGAGTGGGTTATTTAATTCGTGGCTGATGCTCGCCGATAGCTGACCCAATACCGCTAACTTAGCTGTCTGGATCAGTTCTTTTTGGGTATCCCGCAGGGTTTGCTCCATTTTCTGACGTTCAATGATCTCGGTATTTAGATCTGCGGTTCTGCGTTTAACTTCTTGTTCTAATTTGTGCTTGGTTTTGATGCGTTGTAGTTCTTTGTCTTGGTCGCGCTGACGTTTGTGCATAGATAGCTTTAAGCGTAGATTGAGTAACCAGAACACGAGCGACAGTAATACGATACCAATGGCAATATCGATGAAAATAGCGGTTAAGGGGGCGAATACTCTTACCGTCCAGCCTGCTGCTGGCATATATTTGCTGAGTGACAGATAATTAGTCGCGAACGGCTTACTTGTCGTTAGCAGCAATAGTGCTGGGTTATCCTCGAGTGGACCTGAAAAATTGAGCGCGGCGATTGTCTTGTCACCATAACGGCGGCCATGCGTTATTTGTTGTAACTTTTCGGCACTCAGCGGCGTTAAACTATGCAGCAGCCATGACTGGGTATTGGAAATAAAAATAACATTGTCATCATCTGTCACCATAAAGTGAGACTGCTTGCCGGTCCACTCTTTTTCAATCTTCGATAAATCCATTTTCACTACGACAACACCAATAATTTTATTTGCGTTGATAACCGGAGAGGAAAAATAATACCCACGTTGTCCCGAAGTCGTGCCTAACGCAAAGTAGCGGCCTTGTTGTCCGCTAACAGCTTGCTGAAAGTAAGGACGGAAAGCAAAGTTTTTACCAATGAAGGTTTGTTCATCGCGCCAGTTATTGGCGGCGACGGTGGTGCCATTTAGATCGATAAGATAAGTATCTGACGCACCGATGGTATTGTTAACATGTTTTAGATAACGATTGGTTTTTTCTTGTAGTTTCGCGTTATCGGTATTTTGTAAGCTAGCCACCACTAATTTTTGATCTAATAGCAACTTGGGGATAGCGTCAAAGCGTTGTAATTGGCTTTGTAAGTGAGCTGCAAAAATATCTAATTGTTGGTTGTTCTGGGTGACTAACTTAGCGTAACCGGATCGCCAAATCCAGATTGATAAAATAATCAAACTGATGAGATAAAAGCCAATTAAAAATTTTCGTGTTGTTAACATTATTACACCTCTCGGCATACAATAACGTAACATGGTGAAATTTCAAATTAATGGCGGTCAGAGTGCGAGCTAGGTACTTATCGCAGTGTTATTTTATCTATTTATTAAGCAATTTACCCTATGAACACAGTAACTATGCCCTAAACTACTTACCAAACACTGTGGTTGAGATTAGAATGTCCTTAATGGGATTTTTAAAGAAAGGAATTACTTCACTATGTTAGATTCGAAGGATAAATTGATCTTAGATTTGTTGCAGCGTGATGCATCACTATCAATTGCAGATCTCGCCGACAAAGTTAGCTTAACTGTCTCACCTTGCTGGAAGCGCTTAAAACGTTTAGAAGATAATGGTTATATTTTACGTCGTGTGGCATTACTTAATGAGCAAAAACTCGGCCTCGCACTGACCGCCTTTGTTAATATCAAAACTCAAAATCACAGTGATAGCTGGTTTAAGAAATTTGTTGTTAGTGTGAATGACTTTGCTGAAGTGATTGAGTTTTACCGTATGGCTGGGGAATACGATTACATGATGAAGGTATTAGTAAAAGACATGGCGGCATTTGATGTGTTTTATAAACGCTTAGTGAACTGTGTCGATGGTTTAACGGATGTGACGTCTTCCTTTGCGATGGAAAGGTTAAAAAATACTACGCAGTTACCAATTTCTTAAACGCTATTTATTCGATTATGACTGAATAAATAGCGAGACCCTCAGTACCGATATGCTTAAGCATAAGGATAGGGGGATTATAATTTAAGCAGGTCCTCTGCTATTTTTTTCGCGCTATGCGGCGGTGCAAATGCCGCTACATATTGTCCTTCTGGATTCACTAAATACAGCCGTGAAGAATGGTTAATCAAATAACTCTCACGCTGCTCTTCAGGTATTGGGCTCGAATAAGGCACAGAGACATATTGACCATTATTGGCTAAAAAGGTTTTTTGATAAATGACCCCAAAGCTAGCAACTAATTTATCTATTTCGCTGCTATCGCCTGTGATACCGATAAACTCATCGTTATAAAATTGCGCATAGCTGGTCAGCATGTCATTACTATCACGTTGCGGATCGACTGAAATAAAGACCACTTGTGGCATAGTTTTACCAGCCTCAGTCATGATGCTTGCCACATTGTTGAGATTATATAACTCGGTCGGGCAAACGTCTGGGCAGCTAGCATAACCAAAGAATACTAATGACCATTTATCTTTAAACAAGGTACTGGTGTATTGTTGATTATTGCCGAGTACAACATCGGGCAAGGTCACTTGCTGAGGTTGTGCGTAAGCCGTAGTGAATGTCGGTAAACTTGGCTGCTGCATATGATTGGCAACCATAGCGCCGAGCGCACTAAGGCCGATAATACCTGCAGCGATTATAGCCTTAGATTTTTTCATTGCTTGATCCTTTGTCGAAACTAATTATGTTTCATATTCGCATGGTCCATTTTGCTATGGTCCATTTTACTGTGATCCATTTTAGCTTTGCTGTTATCACGCTTAACAGACATTTTCGCACTGATTTTTTCACCATTTAATAGCGTAAACGAAACATTGACCACTTCACCCGACGCCGCGATCTTGTTTGGCTCTAATAGCATTACGTGATAACCACCTGGCTTAAATTGAAAAATAGTGTTGGCAGGTATCGTGATTTGCTGCTGTTTTTGCATTGTCATCACGCCATCTTTTTTGCCTGATAAATGCAGTTCGCTACGGCCAAAACCTTGTGCTTCAACATCAGTGAGCACAATCGGTTTATTGCTGTGATTCATCACGGTGAAAAACGCAGCTTGTACTTTTGCTGATGGTGGCGCCGCACGAACCCAAGCATCCATGATCATCATGTTAGCTTTCTCTGCTGCGAATGTAGGCGCTGCGGAAAAAATAGCAGTCGCGATAAGCGTGGTAATTAGTGATTTTTGCATTGTTTCGTCCTGAGTTAATTAGTCGTTGTAGTAAATTGAAATGGTATTAAATAAGGTTGGCCAGCTACCGTGAGGGCTAAGTCTGCTTGCCACTGCATTTCACCTAATATGCAGATCGCTAGTGCGGTCTCTGCATGGTATTTATCCTTCTCAATCGCATCTAGCGCGGTAGGGAAACCGGGCATAGCCATATTCATCCCACTAATAGCAATACTGGCATTATCAATTTTTGTACCATTGAGGTTTATCGATAATGGCGTCATCGGTTTGGCGTTGAATGGCGTTATTGACAGCGAAATTGTTTGTTCTGGGCTCAATTGAACTTGGCATTCTTGTTGATTAACGTGGCAATTTTGCTGTGGGGGTAATTGAATACGATTGATATCCTGTTGCGGTTGATAGAAAAAGTTGAAATAACCGACTGCGGCGATAGAGATAATACTCACACCAGCTGTTAACCATTTAGACATGGATAAGGACTCTTATGCTTAGAATTAGATTCAATAAAGGACATTTATTTATAATAAAACGATGTATAACATAATATTACTTTAATTCTAAAGACAGTTAAACTGCAAATATAATAAAATTCTAGCTAGCACTTGTTTCGATAAAAAAAATTTGTGAAGAGATCGTAAGGAAGGCGTTGCCGATCATCGGTATTAAGTCGATATCGGCATTTATTCGTTAGTTTAGGTTGTTCTTGGTTATTTTATAGTGACTCTGTACCAGGCCTGAGGAATAACATTTTGAAGATAATAGGGTTACTCCGAGTTCTGGTAGCGGGGCATTAAATAACCGGATGCCGTTACCGAGTAAAATAGGAATCGTTGATATAATTAATTCATCAACTAAGTCTAACCGTAATAAAGAATCAGCTAAATTGGCACCGCCGAGTAACCAAATATTACCTTCGGAACAGGCTTTTAATTGTTTAATTGTCGCTGCCGGATCGGTAATAAAGGTGACGTTGTCATTGGGGGTAATATCGGGAGAGTGAGAAGCGACAAAACATTGTTTATTAGCATAAGGCCAATCACCAAAGTCTTTAATTACCTGAAAAGCACTGTTCCCCATGATCACAGCGCTGACACTATCGAAAAAATCTTGATAGCCGTAATCCTCACCTTTTACTTCGACATTTGAGAGCCATGATACGTCATGGTCTGTTTTCGCTATGTAACCATCTAAACTCGTCGCTATATATAAAATAACGTTCGACATAATCATCGCTCCCAGTTGAATGCAAATTAATTCATCAATGTATCTAGTTGTGTTTGAGAAGGGGCAAACCAGTATGATCCTGTTACCGCATCTGAATAATCAATCAATCTATCTGTGACGCCGTCTGGAATTCCGTACATACGTTGTAATTGAGTGGTAAAGCGTAATTGTTCACATGCGAATGCTAAAAAGTATAGTCCGTGTTCGGATGCGTTACCATAAGGCGAGCTACGACGATATATTTTCATGCCCGATACATCGGTACGGCTAACGTGTGAATTCGCTGGCATTGCATCGCCGGACAACTCGATATCATCTTCTTTAGTACGACCGACAACCGCCTCTTGTTCTGGTACCAGCATCGCATTGAAGCTAGCTAGGTCATGTACCCATTTTTGTGATAATACAAAGCTACCGCCTGCACCTGATTGCCCTTCAGGGATCAGCGATGCGACTTGACGTGCGTCTTCTTTTGGATTGGCGGTGCCATCAACAAAACCAATTAAATCGCGATTTTTATGGTATTGAAAACCGGAAATATCCAACTGGGTATCGGCAATTTTATTTAGCGCTGATTGGATATGAAATGCTTGCTCTAAGGTATGGCTGGCATTATCGCTGTGGATCCAAAACATCACGTCACCTTGAGTCGCGATGGCTTTTTTTCCGTGCGGACTCACTATCTCGGTAAAATCGTCAAATGCGTTAAGTTGTAAATCAGGTAGTAGGGTATTGGTCGCACTACGACCAAAAGCAACAACAATGTGAATGTCAGTAGTTTGTTTTTTTAGTGCGGTTTGCAGTGCACGTTGAATATTAGCTAAGTAAACATCATCTTTAAATTTGTATTCTAAATGATGGTAGCTTTGACTTTGTTCATTAAAAATTGCGTTCTGTGGTTGGGTCATGCCAACTCCTTTCAATGCATAACCAATCTAATCACTTAGATTGGTTATTAAAGATAATTAAATAGCTTGTGTAGCCTGAGATAACCACTGTAAATCAGCACCAGTTAACAATGGTGATAATGCGTCACGTACTTGGGTGTGATACGCATTGATCCAGTTTACTTCGTCTTGTGAGAGTAGTTGTTGATCTATCAGATGCAAATCAAAAGGAACCAATGTTAATGTTTCAAACTCGTAGAATGTCTTGCCATCATGGCCATTATCTTTCGCCACCACATAAATTAGATTCTCACAACGGATGCCGTATTCATCTTGCTTGTAGTAACCCGGCTCATTGGATACTACCATGCCTGGCTCTAATGCCACGCCGTTCGAGTTTTTACCAATACGGTGTGGACCTTCGTGTACATTTAAGAAACAACCGACACCATGGCCAGTACCGTGGTCATAGTCATAACCTTGCTGCCATAAAAATTGACGTGCAAGTGAATCTAATTGACCACCATTAGTACCAGCAGGGAATTTCATCTGTGCTAGGGCAATATGACCTTTTAATACCAGTGTGAACATTTTTTTGTGTTCAGCACTTGGTGTACCAATCGCTACTGTACGCGTGATATCGGTTGTGCCATCAAGGTACTGAGCACCTGAATCGAACAGGTAAATACTGTTCATTGGTAGTTGTGCTGGAACGCCATTGTTATGATTGTAATGACACATCGCGGCATTACCACCTGCTGCAGAAATAGTATCAAAACTTAATTCAACGAAGTGCTCGTTCGATGCGCGGAAACTTGTCAGTTTGTCAGATAGGTAGCCTTCATCATGTAAACGCCCAGCAGCTACTTCTGTTTCTAGCCAATTAAGGAAGCGTACTTCTGAAGCGCCATCACGAATATGTGAGGCACGCATACCTGCCAGTTCAACCGCATTTTTACACGCTTTAGGTAATGCTACTGGATCATTACCAGCAATCAAAGTTGCGCCAGCTTGCTGTGCTGTTAGTTGGCTAAATGCATTTGACGCTTCAGGATCGGCTAATACCTGTAATTGCTGTTCACCCAATGCTTGGTAAGTAGCTGTTGCTTGTGCTTCATCAATAATTTCAACACCAGCGCCGACATGTTGGTGGAACCCTGCTGGGATCTTCGCCGGGTTAGTAAAGAATGACATTGAACCATCTTTACGTAATACCGCACTGCCTAAGATCACACAGAAGCAATGAATGTCTTTACCACGGATATTCAATAACCAAGCGATAGAGTCTAGTGCACTGATGATAACTGCATCGGCACCTTGTGCTGCGATATCGGCACCGATCTGTTGGCGTTTCTCTAAACTCGATTGGCCTGTGTATTGTTCATCAAGTAACAGACCTAAGTTTTCTGTTGGAGTTGGTCTATCTGACCAGCTTAAATCAACTGGGTTGTCATCGACTGCGATTAAGTTAATTTGTTTAGCGGTTAAGGTTTCTTGGCTGGCGTTATGCCAATTTAGATTATGTACTTTGGCGTCATAACCGACATTGGCATTGGCTGGTAGTTGCTCACTTAACCATGCAACATGCGGTGTTTCGATAAGGTGGTAAAATTCAAAACAATCGCCGTTAACTTGTTGTTTAACCTGGATGGTGTAACGACCGTCAGTAAAGATAGCTGCGCGATCTTTTAAGATTATCACGGTACCAGCTGAACCAGTGAAATCACTGCACCATAATAAACGTTCGTTATGTGCTGGTACGTATTCACCAAGGTATTCATCTGCGCGGGGAACGATAAATGCGTCTAAGTTTGCGGCTTCCATATGCGCACGTATTGCTGCTAATTTCTGTTCTATTGCTTGAGGCATCTTGCTGTCCGGTTTGTCATGTTGCCTGACGCGATACTCTGCGTTTTATAGGTTCATGTTCTGGTTATAGAAATAGATAATACTGAAACATTAACCTGTTAGGCTTTAGATATGCAAGAGGAGGTAGTGGGGATTGTGATATTTTCAGTAATTAAATTGTGATTAGGTCACTATTTACTGCTTCATTTAACGCTGCTGGTGGCTGAGCTTGGTTAAATGAAGCCGACTTATAGCCAAGTTACTTCAAGATGCTGACAGTGCAGCTTGAAGTGGCTTGGTTACAGAAGATTAAGCGCGTCGCTATTATTTTGCTGTCACGACACGGCGTTTATTACGCCAGTTAATTTGCTGGATCACTAGTCCGACGATAATCGTGACTAAACCGATGAAGGTTGAGGGGTGAATATCTTCTCCAACAATCGCACTAAGTAAAAATAGTGAAATGAACGGTGAGATAAAGATCAGGTTGCTGACCTGCGCGGTATTGGTGGCTAATTTTATCGCCATCAACCATAAGACAAACGAAATACCCATTTCAAATAAACCAATATAAACAGCCCCTAAAATACCTTCTATCGAACTAAAGTTAAAATCGGCCAGCAGAGCTGTTGCGACTAAGGTAAATGGCAAACTTAATAAGAATCCCAGTAATAAGCTAACAATGGGATCATTGTTATTCTTGGCATTAATGATCCAATAACTGGCCCAAATAATGGTACTTAATAACGCAAACATAACCCCAAGTGGACTTTCAAAGTTAAGCCCTAGTAGATCACCTTTAGTGGCAATGATGAGTGCACCGGTATAGCTAAATAAGATAGCTACCCAGTCTTTTTTACGGATTTTCTGACCCAAAAATGGCACTGATAATAGCGTTAAGGTAATAGCCCAGGTGTAGTTTAATGCTTGTGCTTGAGAGGCTGGTAGTAAGTCATAAGCTTTAAATAATACCAAGTAATAGAGAAATGGATTGATTATCCCAAGGGTTAAATAGAATAGCGGTTGTTTAACAAAGTATTGCTTAAGCAGATGCAATTTCTTCTGTTGAAAAGCTATCCCGGTCAGTAACACAATACTGGTGAGTGAGGCAATCAATACCATTTGAATTGGTTCGAAATGGCTAAGGGTAATTTTAAATGCAGAGGCCACAGTGGACCAGAGTAATACTGTTATCAAACCGAACAACATGGCTTTTTTTTGATTTTTCATGAGTACCAATTTCGAGGGGTGGAAAATGCGTGTTAGCAGTGTAATCGGCAAGTTTATTCAGATCTAGTGTTTCATGCTGGGAAAATTATATTCCAATAATTAAATTGTGGCTTGAAGCAATAAAAATACGTTCAAGCCACTACTTCTGTTAATCCAAGAATACTAATTTGTGATATTAAAAAGCATATTCCTCGGCTACTTCCGATAATTTATCCGCCACGGTTAATAAGTTATGGGCTGATTGAGTTGCCCCTGTGGCGACAGTTCGAGCTGAGTCGGCACCCGCGGATACATTACTGACATTACGTTCAATTTCTTCTGCTGCGAGGCTTTGCTCTTCAATCGCGCTGGCAATCTGATTGTTAAGTGAGACAATTTTATCTACGGATAAGGTAATTGCTTCAAAGGTATTTGAGGCTTCCTTGGCTTGCATAACGCCCATGTCGGCTTGCTCTCTGCCTATTGCCATGACTTTCACTGATTCTTTGGCGCCAGATTGTACACGTTCAATCATGACTTGGATTTCGTTAGTCGATTGCTGTGTACGGCTTGCTAATGTTCTTACTTCATCGGCTACCACGGCAAAACCTCGGCCTTGCTCTCCGGCTCTGGCCGCTTCAATTGCTGCATTGAGTGCTAACAAATTAGTCTGCTCGGCAATACTTCTGATCACTTCAACGACGCCACCAATATCGGCGCAATGATTTTCTAGTTTCTGAATTGTAGTACTCGATGTTTGTACTTCAGATGCAATGGCATTAATGGCGATGATAGTTTGGTCTACAACTTGTTTCCCTTCTAATACGGCACGCTCAGCATCATGCGTTGCACTGGTGGCATCATTGGCATTCACCGCCATGTCTGTTGATGTCGCAGCCATGAGTTTGATTGCAGCGGCTATTTGATGTGTTTCAGTTTGCTGGGCAGTAATCGTTGTTTCGGCAGAATTGGTTTTATCGGTAATATCTTGTACTGAACTGTGTACATCAACAGCACTACTATTGAGTTGCTTCACTAAAGTACGCATGCCATCAATAGTACTATTGAAGTGTTGAGCAATAATCGCCAATTCGTCACTGCTGACTATATTAACATTTTGTGATAGATCGCCATTTGATACATTTTGTGCGACTTGACTGATACTGCGAATAGTCTCTGTTAGCGAGATGTAAATACTTAATAAGATAACTACACAAACCACGAATAAGGCGATCAGTATGGTGTAAAAAATATTTAGCTCGCTGTTTTTCTCGCTGAGTCTAATGGCAATTTCATTTCCTAGGGTAGGGAAAGCAACTTGGTACAAATCATTGATTTTGACACCCAGCTCTTCACCTAAGCGATAAAGGGTATTAGGGTCTATTTTGATCTCGGCAGATACGGTATTTATTAACTGGCGGTCGAGTAGATCTTCGAGTGTTGCCATAGTGTTTTTTATCTGATCGAGAGGGGGGATTAAGGTGTTGCGATAATCAGGATTAATTGTCACTAGTGCCTGTACATCATTGTCGGCTGCAGAAAAAATAATTCTAAGTTGATCAATGCGGCGACTTAAGTCATCAAAGCTGTTGGCTGTAAATTCGGCGAAAGCGGCTGTTTCAGCGGCTTTGTCTGTCACTTGATAAGAGAAGTCCGTTAATCTTGGCAACTGACTTTGCGTTAAATTAATCAGGTAATAACTACTCAATTGTGAATCAAATAACAGCTTACTTTCGCTGTTGATCTCACGCGTACCGATACGCAGATTTTCTAACATCAAGTCGATGGCGTAAAAAATTTCTTCTGGTAATAAAAAGTCACTATCGGCTTTCAATTGTTGCCAATCTGCGGTGATCTTGTCAAATGCCGGTAATTGTAATCCTGTTGCAGCAGTATAGGCGCGGTAATATTGATTGAAGGTATTTTCTGCGAGCGCTTGTGCTTGTTGTATTTTTTCATCACCGGGTTCTAGTTCTGCGACTTCTAAGCTGAGTATATGGCGATAAGCAATTAGTTTATTGGCGACTTCTGGTAAGGCTTTTAGCAGTTGATAACCCTGTAGTTCAGACTCTGCAAAGGCGATATCTTTTTGTGTTTGCGAGATAATTGTAAATGAAAAAAATACAATCGGTGTAGCAAGTAGCAAGATAACTAATCCAAACTTTTTCTGAAATGATAGTCGACTAATCAGGTAGGTGATTGGTTGCAATAATGTGCCCATAAAAATATCCTTATCAATATGGTGGGGGTATTGTTAGCCTGCGAAGTATGGTTTAGTGGCTAATGCCAACGCATGAGTAATATATCTAGTTGTTGAATAAATGTTAAGTATTTTGTGTGCGCATTTTACAAAGAAACAGTTGTTTCGTGATCTCGATAACGAGAGTGGGGATATAATAGGGTATTAAGGCAGGAAGTTGGTGTGCATAACAATTATATGCACACCAGAATGCGAGCTAAATCTAGCGCATTGTTACAAACTCTTCTGAGCCAGTAGGATGAATAGCGACAACACTATCGAAATCCGCTTTGGTTGCGCCCATCTTCATGGCTACACCAAAACCTTGGATCATTTCATCAACAGCAAAACCAATACCGTGTAGACCAACAACTGTTTCTTCTTCACCAGCACAAACCAGTTTCATCTTACAAGGTTGGCGGTTTGATGTGATTGCAGTATACATAGCGGTAAAACCTGATTGGTATACTTTTACGTTTTCTTCACCGTATTGAGCAATAGCTTCTGGTTCTGTTAAACCAATAGTACCAATTGGTGGATGGCTAAATACCACTGTTGGGATCAGATTGTAATCCATTTTAGCCGTTGCTTTACCGTTGAACAGACGTTCAGATAACTGACGACCAGCTTTAACTGCTACTGGCGTTAATTCAACACCACCTTCCATGATGTCACCAACACAGTAGATACCATCTATATTAGTGTTCTGGTATTCATCAACTTTGATGTAACCGCGGTCATTGGTTTCTACGCCCGTTGCTGCAAGGTTAATTTTGTCTGTTGAAGGGTGACGGCCGATAGCCCAGATCAACGTATCAACATTTTGTGATTCGCCATTTTCAAGGTGTAAGGTGATTGAACCATCCGCTTCTTTTACCACTTCTTTAGGTACTGAATTGGTGTGTAATGTAGGACCTTCGGTATTCATTACATCAACAAGCGTATCAATTACCATAGGATCAAAGCTACGCAGTGGTGATTCTTTACGGACAAATAAATGTGTTTCGCTGCCAAGACCGTGTAGTACACCGGCGAGTTCAACCGCAATATAACCGGCACCGATAACAGCAACACGCTTTGGTTGTTGGGTTAATTCAAAGAAACCATTTGAATCGATACCGTGTTCTGCACCTGGTACGTTCGGGATTGTTGGTGCACCACCTGTTGCGATCAGGATATGATCGGCTGTGTATGTTTCACCGTTTACTTTTACAGTGTTTTTGTCTTCAAAAGTCGCGAAGCCTTTGATCACTGTAACCTTGTTATTACCCAGTACGTTGTCATAAGAGGTGTGGATACGGCTGATATACGCTTCACGTGCCGCCACTAATTTACCCCAATCAAGGCCCTTATTTTCAACATCAAAGCCATAGTCTTTTGCATAAAGGTGCATTGCTTCGGCGATTTGTGCGCCATGCCACATCACTTTTTTCGGTACGCAACCAACATTAACACAAGTACCACCCAGCGCGTTTGCTTCGATGATGGCAACTTTTTTACCGTACATTGACGCTCTGTTTGCAGATGCAATACCGCCGCTACCACCACCAATGGCAATATAATCAAAATGCTGTGACATATTTATAGTCCTTAATTGAGGAGATGAACTTATTATATAGCTAAGTTCATGGCCTTGTTTTGTAATAAAGTTAATTACACAGTTTAAACTGAATTGACAGATATTATTAGTAGGTAAAGCCATTCACGGTCATTACTTTTACCTATCAATGCTAAATGTTACGCGTCGAACGTTTCTCGATATTTACTCACTATACTTGAAATTATCATTTTGTAGCCGCATTAACTAATTAATATCATTATAAATAGGATGACTCTATGACTAACCCACTTTTGACTATGACTGGTTTACCCCCGTTCGCGAGTATTAAACCCGAGCATATTGTGCCTGCAGTAACGCAAGCAATTGCCGATTGTGAAGCGGTTATTGCTAACATATTGGCTAATGACGATGCTGTCACTTGGGCGAGCTTGGTTGCGCCGTTAGAAGAAAGTGATGATCGGTTAGGACGTGTTTGGTCGCCTATTGGTCACTTGAATGCAGTGGTGAGCAGTGATGAGTTACGTGAAGCACATGATGCTTGCTTACCATTGTTGTCAGAGTACCAAACTAAAGTCGGGCAGAACCAGCAATTATTCTTAGCCTATCAGCGTTTACATGACAGTAGTGAGTTCGCCACTTTATCAACAGCGCAGCAAAAAGTGATCACTAATGCACTACGCGACTTTAGATTATCAGGTATCGATTTAGTTGATAATGACAAACAACGTTATGGTGAGATCACTAAACGTCTATCTCAATTAACATCAACATTTAGTAATAATGTTATGGATGCGACGTTAGGTTGGCAAAAAGAGATCACTGACGAAGCACTGCTTATTGGTTTACCTGAGTCTGCAAAAGCAGCAGCGAAAGCAACAGCAGAGAGTAAGTCATTACCGGGTTACTTATTTACATTAGACTTCCCAAGCTACTTACCTGTGATGATGTATTCTCAAAACAGAGAGTTACGTCGTGAAGTATATGAAGCATTCTGTACTCGTGCATCAGATGTTGGTCCAAATGCTGGTAAATGGGATAACTCGGCGATAATGGACGAGATTATTGCGCTACGTCATGAACTTGCTGAATTACTTGGTTTTGCTCACTTTGCAGAAAAATCACTCGCGACTAAAATGGCCGAAACACCAGCGCAAGTGATTGAATTCTTATCTGACCTTGCTGATAAATCGTTTTCGCAAGCAGAAGTTGAGTTAGCAGAAATCCAAGCTTTTGCCAAAGATAACTTTATGGCACAAAAATTAGAAGCATGGGATCTGACGTTTTATGCAGAAAAATTAAAACAAGCAAAATACACTATCTCTGATGAAGAGTTGCGTCCATACTTCCCTGAAGATCGGGTTGTAAAAGGCATGTTCGAAGTGGTGAAACGTTTATTCGGACTTAACATTATCGAAGAACTTGGTGCTGAGTCTTGGCATAAAGATGTGCGCTTCTTTGAGATCTTTGATGACGCAGGCGAATTACGCGGTAGTTTTTATCTGGATCTGTATGCGCGCGAACATAAACGTGGCGGTGCCTGGATGAATGATTGCCTAACCCACCGCATTAAAGCCGATGGCGAGCTACAAAAGCCAGTTGCTTACTTAACCTGTAACTTTAATAAACCGGTTGGCGATAAACCTGCGCTATTTACCCATAATGAAGTGACAACGTTATTCCACGAATTTGGTCATGGTTTGCATCACATGTTGACGAAAGTGATCCCGGCTGCGGTATCGGGTATTAACGGTGTGCCTTGGGATGCTGTTGAATTACCAAGTCAGTTTATGGAAAACTGGTGTTGGCAAGAAGAGGCGCTGGCGTTTATCTCGGGTCATCACGAAACCGACGAGCCACTACCACAAGCTATGCTAGACAAACTATTAGCGGCTAAGAACTTTAATTCTGCAATGGGGATGTTACGTCAGATTGAGTTTGGTTTATTCGATTTCCGCATGCATATGGAATATAACCCAACGCAAGGCTCGAATATTCAATCGGTACTCAACTCGGTGCGTGAAAAAGTGTCGGTAATACCGGCTCCAGAGTTTAATCGTTTCCAAAATGGTTTTTCACATATCTTTGCTGGTGGTTATGCTGCGGGTTATTACAGCTATAAGTGGGCAGAAGTACTTTCTGCTGATGCATTTTCTCGTTTTGAAGAAGAGGGTATCTTTAATGCCGAGACAGGTCGTGACTTTATGAGTTGCGTACTTGAGCGTGGTGGTAGTGATACGCCAATGTCATTATTTGTTAAATTCCGCGGACGTAAACCAAGCACTTACGCGTTATTAAATCATTCTGGCATTAGCTAACGCAATGGATAACTTGCTAGAACTGATAGGTTGTAGCGGTTATCGTTCGGTTTTGATTTTAAAATAGTGGTAAATTGTGTATTATCTTGGCGTGATATTTACCACTGTATTTTTAGTGCTAAAGTATTACTATAGCTCTAGATGAGTTGTAGTAAAATTGGAAGGATATCAATCTGCAGCAGCTAAACTAATCGAATTCGTGGACAAGGATGTATGGTTGATACTCTCACACTTAGTGATATAAACATTGATACGGCACAATTGTTGGAAGCTAATCATCTAGATTTGTTTCTTACTAATTTAGCTACGTTACTGCGTATTGATACTATTTATGTCGCAACTGTTTGCCCTCAAACTTTTGATTTATCTATTTTGTCTTGTTTACAACAAGGTGTTCTTGATACTGATGTTGTTATCGATTTTAAATCTATGCCTTGCTTTGCTGCTTATCATCACGGCTATGCTGAATATGAACAAGATCTAGTATCTCGATTTCCAGAACAAGCGCAATTACAAAAATGGCAAGCTGAATCTTATTTAGGCATCCGTCTTAATGATTCATGCGGAAGACCTATCGGTATTTTATCTGCATTTTTCCCACGTAAACTGTCTAACCATAAACTCGAATTGAATTTAATCCGGTTAGTTTCTGGTTTTTTAGAAAGAGAACTCCAACCTAAACAAATTAAATCGCCAGCTATTACTCCTGATGTGCCTGTGGAGTTGAGTGCGTATACCCTGTGGTTGGAAGACAATATAGGCAAAGGTCTATTAAGCAGCTGGAGCTATTTTTTAGAGCAAGAAAGATTAGAATATTCCGACTCTGCGGCGAATATTATTGAAACGGATAACGTCAAAGATATTACTCAATTTGATGCGTTGTTAGCCTTGGTTGATCGTGTTGATAAACCTGGTGTATTACGCGACTTTCAAGCAGCGATGACATCAAGCTCTACAACATCGATACGTAGTATTTTTAATATCACCACGTTAAAGGGAAATTCCAAACGTATCCAAAGTGATATCTATCCTATTGCTGATGGAGGAGGGAAAGTATACCGCCTTGACTGCATTAGTAAGGATATTACTGCAGAAGAATTAACTAAGAAAAGAGCATCAGCACAAGAGCGTATTCTTGAAACTGTTTTAGCCACGACACCTGTAGGGTTAATTAAACTTAATGCTAATCGTGAAATTAAATGGGTAAATAAACAAGCATGTAAAATGTTTGGTTATGAAGTGGAAGATTTTCATCGTTTGCGTGAGCAAGGTACGTTGAATACGAGTAGCTTACACTTATACTTTGATGAAGATAAAGAGCAGTTTGAAGAATACTATCAAGAAATATATGCCAATAAACGTAATAACTTTACCCTTAATACACGTTATCGTCATCGTGACGGTAGTATATTGTGGACGAAGTTAACGGTTACAGCGGTAAGGGATGATGTTAATAACGTTCAATACTTTATTAATACTATTCAAGATCTCACTGAAGAACAAGATAATAAACAACGTCTGTCGATTATTGAAAGTGTTTATAGAAATAGCGCTGAAGGCATTATGTTATGTGATGCCAATGAACAAATTATCGATGTTAACCCAGCCTTTGAAACTATTACGGGTTATAGCGCCGAGGATGCGATAGGGCGTACGCATGACCTGTTACGCTCCGGTGTTCATGATGAACCGTTCTATAATGCTATTTCCGAAGCATTACTTCATCAAGATGAATGGAAAGGTGTTATCTGGAGCCGTAACCGTGCTGGCGAGATATTTGCGCAACAAGTGACGCTGTCGAGTATTAAAGAAGGCGGCAAACTAAAATATTTCTTTGCCGTTTTTAGTGATGTGACTGAAGACAAGAAAACCGAACAGCAGATTATCACCCAGTCTAACTTTGACACACTTACAGGCCTACCTAATCGCCAATACTTTAGTGCTGAAATGCGCCAGGTTATCGATAAATCAGCTAAATACGAGCAAAAGTTTGCCATCATTTATATTGATCTTGATGACTTCAAATCAGTAAATAATTCAGAAGATTTCATGGCCGGTGACCGCTTATTGAAAGAGACTACTGAGCGACTAAAATATCGCAGCAGGGATAGTGATTTTCTTGCCCGTATTGATGGTGATGAATTCGCCTTTATCATTCCTGAAGTGGTCAATAAACGCCAAGCAGAAGTATATGCGAAACAGTTACAAGGCGTATTTGCACAAGCCTATAAATTGTCAAATCAACAGCGCTATGTAACCGCATCTGTGGGTATTACCATGTATCCAGAAGATGGCATGTCCGTTGAAGCGTTAATGCAAAGTGCAGAACAAGCAATATTTGAAGCTAAGCGTAAAGGTCGTAATCAATGTGTCACCTTTACACAAGAATTAAGTGATGCTGCGATCCTTAAACATCAAACCGTTGTAGAATTAGCCGAAGCGATAAAGCGGGGTAGTCTTGACGTTTACTATCAACCTATTATTGATAACGGCACTGGTAAAATAGATAAACTAGAAGCTTTAGTTCGTTGGCAGCATCAGGATAGAGGTTTTATTTCACCTGCTGAGTTTATTCCGCTTGCTGAAGAAGGCGGACTCATCCAGAGCTTAGGTGAGTATGTATTAGATCAAGCATGCTGTGACCTGAAGATATTGCATGATGCTGGCTTTCCTTATATTGAAATGAGCATTAACCGTTCAAGCTTGGAATTTAAGACGGTTGATATGCAAGCGTCAGAATGGTTAAAAGTGATATCTTCACATAACCTGCCTTATGGCTCGGTAACCATGGAGATCACCGAAAGTTTACTGATGGATATGGACGGTCAGTATATGCAACGCATTAATGCGTTAAAACAAGCAGGGGTGAAGATCGCGATCGATGATTTTGGTACCGGTTATTCATCATTAAATTATCTCCGTAGCTTACCTGCAGATATTGTTAAAATTGATCGTAGTTTTATAATAAATATTCCAGAGAACCAATCAGATAACTTGTTGCTGGATGGCATCATTACGATTGTGCATAATTTAGGGATGAAAGTCGTAACAGAGGGCGTTGAAACACAAGCGCAATTAAGTTACTTACGCGAAAAACAAAGTGACTATTCACAGGGCTTTCTATTGTGTCGTCCTATTCCTCTGCATGAGCTACTCGAGTTTATCACTAAAAATGAAAGCGTTTTTTAAATAACTTTCGCTATCTTCATTTAATCATCAACTGAATTTAGGTGGTATTCGAATTTTTTGCTAATATAGCCATTCTAATCCGAATAATTAAACCTAATTTTATCAGGCCTACATGAACAGCATACAAATAATCACAACAGATTCACTCTTTTCTGACCACATAGCAGGACTTGCTAAACAGTGGGGATTTTCTCTTGAACCTGTGGCGGATGCTCAATTTCAATTAGTTTATTCGGATAAAGGCCTTGAACTATTTAAACTAGATGAACCAAAACTTGGCGCTGTGTATGTTGACTTTGCTGGTGGAGCTGTAAATCACCGACGCAAATTTGGTGGTGGCAAAGGGCAAGCGATTGCAAAAGCTGTAGGTTTAAAATCAGGCGTAACACCGTCAGTGCTTGATGGCACGGCTGGTTTAGGCCGTGATGCATTTGTATTAGCATCTTTAGGCTGTAACGTCACTATGTTGGAACGTTCACCTATCGTCGCGGCATTACTTGAAGATGGCTTAAAGCGAGCTGCACAAGATAAAGAGATCGGTAGCTGGATTGCAACACGGTTAAAACTGGTTTTTGCATCGAGTCTATCAGAGCTTGAGCAATTAGGTATCTCACCAGATGTTGTGTATCTCGACCCTATGTACCCACATAAAAAGAAATCAGCGTTAGTTAAAAAAGAAATGCGCGTATTTCAATCATTAGTTGGCGCTGATTTAGATGCTGATGGTTTGTTTGAACCAGCAATGCGCGTAGCAACGAAGCGTGTTGTTGTTAAACGCCCTGATTATGCTGAATATATCGCAAATGCGGAACCAAGTATGGCAATTGAAACCAAGAAAAATCGGTTTGATGTTTATGTTAAGCAAGCAATGAAATAACTCATTTTGTTTATCTGGATAGTTATTAATATCGGGTAGATATTTTATTTTAATATAATATATGGAATCGGGCTCAAGGTTTTTAATGTTTAGCTATGCTAACTTTGCGACCTAAATGGGCCTAACTATAGACGAGGGATAGTTGTGCTACTTGAACTAGATAGTATTGAGAATGAATTGACAAGTTCATATACGTTTACAGATGAAGATCACCGTCTTTTAAGATCATATGATGGTGTCATCGAAGGTATTGCTACTTTATTTGGTAAGCAATGTGAAGTGATCTTACACTCATTAGAAAGTGTAGACCGTTCTGTTATTAAGATTGAAAATGGTTTTAATACGGGTCGTGTTGAAGGATCACCTATTACCGATTTAGCACTTAAGATGCTACAAGATATATCGGCACAAAATAAGCAATGTTCAAAAGCGTATTTTACGCAGACGAAAGATGGCCAAATGATGCGTTCTATGACGATCGCTATCAAAAACCGTTCAGAAAGAACAATTGGCTTAATTTGTATTAACATTAATATTGGTGCATCGTTTATTGATTTTGTTCAGGAGCTTTTACCTACTCCAGAAGCAAGAGAGACTGAACTGTCTTCTGAGAATTTTGCGACAACAGTTGAAGAGTTAGTTGACCGCTCTGTAGAAGAAACAATTACTGATATTAATAATCGTACTGATATCGCGAATAATGCTAAAAATAAGCACATCGTTATATCACTACATCAGCAAGGTATTTTTGATATTAAAGATGCGATCAATATGGTTGCTGATAAACTTAATATTTCAAAACATACTGTGTACTTATATATACGCCAAATAAAATCTGATGAAGCAGAACTGTAAATAAGCTATTTATTTAGGTTGTTCATATTCAGAAGATGTATGTACGAGCATAGAAGGTGATTATTGTATGAATAATCGCCTTTTTTTCGCTTTGGTTTTACTATATAACACTTAATGCACTTCCAGTGCGTGATTATCATACACTTCAACTGTTCTGGATAAATACTACATATAAAACTTGCCAACTAAGTCAAGATCTCTATAATGCGACCTCACTGAAACGGCAATAGCCGCTAAGTAAGGTGTTTAAAGGGTTCGAATGTTTCGCTTTAAACTTCTTGAAAGAAAGTTCAAATATGTGCTTGACTTCAAAATTGGTTGGCGTATTATACGCAGCCTGACTACGACGCAAGACGTCAAGGTCAACGTTCTTTAACAATTTATTCAAGCAATCTGTGTGAGCACTTGCAGAGATATAATGACCAAAAATTATATCAATGTAATTGTGAACATTAAATTAAATCGAAAGATTTGGTTTTATAAACAACAAACCTAGTTTGTTGTTGAAGTACAGAATTCATTGAGCCGACTTAATCAACACCGTTGATTAGTCAAAAAACTTTTAATTGAAGAGTTTGATCATGGCTCAGATTGAACGCTGGCGGTAGGCTTAACACATGCA
>Ga0209396_1001590_pt1 | contig 24909 bp, 14 predicted proteins | sample GOMGulsemesocosm_6_FD_184638 | JGI IMG/M metagenome (GOLD analysis project Ga0209396, IMG submission 184638) | Methane-oxidizing microbial communities from mesocosms in the Gulf of Mexico - GOM8C Gulf of Mexico (SPAdes) (version 2) | ecosystem: Environmental > Aquatic > Marine > Cold seeps... | reverse complement strand
TACCCCACCAATTGCCTTGCCAATCAGCTTCCATCACTATTCCGGTAGCAGCTGTAAAGTCCGGAGTGCTCCAATTTCCATCATTCACACGGCTATTGAATGCATGTTGACCTCCTTTACCAATTCCAGTTAAAGCTTGAGAACCTGTATAGGAACCAGAGCTTGTAGAGGAGATTATATTGGGTTGAATTTCGGTTCCTGCTGCAGGAGGACAAATATTTCCATTATTTTCTGAACTAAAACTACTTTCAACAATCCAATTGTCCTGACCATGAATGGATGAACCAAGAGTTAATGATTCAAAATCATACGTTACTGATGTTTGTGAATTGGCAGCAAGTTTAATCAGTGTAACTGTTAATAGAAGTATTGAATTTTTCATAAATATTATTTTTCGATAATAGTTTTTTATATAAAATTATAGTTTATCTCGATAAATATAATGTAATTATATGATTAGTAGTGATTTATTGTGTTTTTTTCAAAATGATCATAAAATCGGAGTTTAAACATTCTCATTTTCTAATTATTATTTACACTCTATTTTGATTCAATGCAATTAAAAAAATAAGTTGATACAGTTTGAGAATGGTTGTTGTGTAAAAAAATATTTAAATTGTAACTTTTTTATTTATTGAAGCGTCATACAATTGAACAAAAAACAATAAATATGAGAAAGTTAATATTAGTACTCGTTTTAAGTTTGCCATTAATGGCAACAGCAGGGAATGGTAAGCCGGTAAAATTAAATTTTACAGAGTGGATTAAAAAAAACATTGTTTATCCAACTCAAGCTATTAAGAATCGTGAAGAAGGGATTGTATATGTTTCATTTACTATTTCAGAAGATGGGAAAGCTGAAAATGTCACTATCGAATCCGGTATTTCATCAGCTTTAGATGCTGAAGCACTTTTAGTGGTGAATACTATGCCTTTGAAATCTATGTATGTGGATAGTGAACCCAACAAAAACTTCATTTTACCGATTAAGTTTAGTTTAAAGTAAAGAAAAATACCAAGCTGAAAATAGTCTTAATAGAATAGGTTATTTTCAGTTTGGTTTTCTATTCAATTATGTCCACTCCTTACCATTTCTGTACATAGTACCTTTCATTGTAGATACCAAAATATTATTTTGATTATGAACATTGATGTAATACACACCAATACGTTTTGAAAGTGAAATTTCCTGAACTGATGTTGTTAAAACATCTCCTATATTTACAGGTTTTAAATGAGAAATTGATGTTTCTACCGATACTGCATGAATCCCATAAGAATTTGCAGAAAATGCTAAACTACTGTCAGAAATGGAGTAGGTGATACCACCGTGAGCAATGTCAAAACCATTGGTCATCTCTTTTCTGACAGTAATTTGTAATGTTACATTTCCTTTTTCAACTGAAATCAGTTTAATACCCAACCACTGACTCATTTCGTCATTGTTTAGCATTTTATTAACTATTTCAGTTGGTTTAAGCATTATTTTTTAATTGCAGCATTTAACAATCCAATCATTCCTGAAGTTACAATAAATAATTGAGTTTTAGTTTCATCTTCTAAAGATTCTCCATCTTCATCTTCCGCTTCAATTTCATTAAACATAAACTCCATTACATTGTTTTGATTCACTAACTCAAATAATGCTGAATTGTCTTCATTCTTGTTTATCTCTTCCAAAGCGAAAACAAAACCTTCTTGAAACTCTTCAATTGTTTTATCAGTTACTTCATTCAATTCAATTCCTTCTTGTAAAAAGGCTTCCAAAACTATAGCAAAGTAATAAATAGAAAATGCATTTAAATCTTCATTCTCATATTCAACACCGGCTTGCATTACATAGTTTAAAAGTGTTTCTTGCTTAGACGCAAATGTTTCAATTAATTTATCTAATGCATCTTCACTCATTCCATCAATTTTGTCAATTGATTTTGAAATACTCTCACTTGTTACTATACTCATGTTTGTTTTTTTTACTTAATTATTATAAAATATTGACTTCTCTTTCTAATTCTACATCATATTTAGCTTTGATATCTGCTAAAATATCTTCTGATAATTTAAAAATGTCAGAACCATTTGCTCCACCATGATTTACTAGTACTAGGGCTTGGTCCTTATGAACACCATAATTATCAATAGTTTTCCCTTTCCAGCCGGCATTGTCAATTAACCAACCAGCAGCTAGTTTAACTTGTTTTTTACTTAATTTATAGCTAGCTATTTCTGGGAATTCAGCTTTTAAAGCATTGAATTTTTCTGTAGAAATTACTGGGTTTTTGAAAAAACTCCCCGAATTTCCAATTACTTTAGGGTTTGGTAATTTTGATTCTCTAATTTTACAAACTGCCTTACTGACATCATTGATGTTAGGTCTATAAATTCCCATAGCATGTAATTCAGTTTGAATAGCACCGTATGATAAATTTAAGATAGGTTCTTTTGTCAACTTCAAAGTTACATTTGTAATGACATATTGATCTTTATAAAAGTTCTTGAAAATACTATCTCTGTATCCAAACTGACATCTTTTTTTAGTGAATCTCACTTCATCAGTTGTATCAATATGCATGGCTTCTAATTCAAAAAATACATCTTTAATTTCAACACCATATGCACCAATATTTTGCATAGGTGCAGCACCAACACTACCAGGAATTAGTGATAGGTTTTCAATACCACCATATCCGTTCGCGATTGCATATTTAACCAAATCATTCCATGATTCACCTGCATTGGCTTTTACCCATACAAATTCATCATTTTCTTTTTCAACTTCAATTCCTTTAATTCTGTTTTTTATGACAATACCGTCAAAATCTTTAGTAAATAAGATATTACTTCCTCCACCTAAAATTAACTTTTGTTTTCCTTTTACCTCCTCAGAAGAAAGAATTTTTTTTAATTCCTTAGTACTTGAAAAAGTAGTATAAGATTTGGCTTTAACATTAATACCAAATGTATTGTGTTCAGTTAAACTGAAATTGTTTTGAATCATGATGCAAATTTAAGTATTTGCATTGTTATCAAGTCGTTTTTTTTGAGTTAAAAAAATATCTATCAGTTAATTATTAGATTTGATTTAAGAATAAAGAATTAATTTAGTTTAAAATAGTATAATACGTCTTGATTAGATTATAGTCCTAAAATTTTGAGGTACTGAATAAAGCGTGATCTAAAATAGCAAATTGTAAAGAAAATTCTATACCGCCTTTAGAGTTGTATCTGCCAAATTCAGAAATTGAAATATCATAAGATACACCAGCTTTCCATGCTCCAAATTCCATTACTATTTGTGGAATGATTGCATCCTTTAGTCTATACATTAAACCAAATCCAATTTTTTTTGCTTTATTTCGTCCTGTTATTATGCTACTCGAGCCTATATAGAATTTACCTAATGTACTTATGATTAATTCTCTATGTGGTCCTTGGGAAAATTGATTGACTGAACCAGTTAGATCAAATTTATTTTTAATTATGGTTTTTGAAAAACTAAAGTGAATTCCAAATTTTGAATATAATTTATCTGTATTACCATTTGAAAAACCTATTTTGGGTTTGTTAATATGATAGTAGGCTAAGCCACCTTCTAGTATCAATCTATTGTTATTTCGCCATCTGTGATTACTACTGTTGTATTTGTAATAGAGTCCTGTTGAAAAGTCAGAATACAATTTTGATGTACTTTCTTGTTCATTAGAAGGTAAGGCAGTTGAAAATTCTTGTCCAGTAAATTGATTTCCAAAATACAAAGCACTTGAATTAATAGACTTTTGTCCAAGTCCTGCTTGAACGCCTAAAGAGATAATTTGAAATTTGTCAATAGGAAGAATAACCGAAGAGGATAGGGCAATTGCACGTGTGCCTAATTTAGAATCTCCGGCAATGTCATTGAAAGCTTGTAAGCCAACTCCCATATATACACCTTTAGATAGTTTTGGTTTAAATAGATTCATGTCAACAGCTAAAGCCGAAGTGTAATAATTAACATTACTACTTGTCCATTGATTTTTATGATTCAAAGTTATTCTTTCCCAACCATCAAATATACCAGTAGCACCAGGGTTAACTAATAATGGAATTTGACTAGTTTGTGAAAAATGTAAATCCTGTGAATATACTTTAGTTGTTAAACTTAATAGTATGGCGATTGAGAGTAAAATTGTTTTCATATCCTATCTTATTACAGTTACATTACCACTAATAACTTCACTAGATCCATCATTTAAATTGACTTCTACAGTATAAGCGAATACACCGGTATTTACGGGTTTAGATTTATATGAGCCATCCCAAAGGTAATCATCAGTATCTGTATTGAATATGACATGACCCCATCTATCAACTAAAATGAAATTAAATGATTTAACATCACCACCAACGAATATATCTAAGTAATCATTTTGACCATCATTGTTAGGAGAGAACCCATTTGGTATATGGATTCCTGTCATATAATCCCAGTCAGTTAGAACAGTAATAGTTGTAGAATCACTATTTTCACAATCATTTGAATCTGTTGCATAAAGGGTGTAAGTTGTAGTTTCGGAAGGCGTAACTAAAGTGGTTAATTCTAAATTATCCTCTACATTGATTGTCGGTAGCCAATGATAACTTAACTCAGTTGTTTCACCTTCTAGGTGTGTTGAATAACCAAGATCAATAGATTGATCTTCTCCAGCATAAACATATGGTAGAGGTGTAGTATTGATTTCAATGAATGAAGTATCAGTTGGACAATTATTTAGGGCAACCACTGCTCCAAACCAAGTATTTTCCACTATAGAGTTTGCAAAAATTGAATTACTTGTAGAGTCAATAACTGACCAATTAATTTGATCTGTAGAATATATCCAGTTGACAACGTTTCCATTGTTGTTAGCTAGATCAATTATTCCAGGCGTTGTCCCTGAACAGATTATTGATAGTCCAGTTAAATTACCTGCGTTAGCAGCATTTGTTGTAGTTATTGTTTCATTAGCGTTTATAGTACATCCATCAGCTAAAACAACTAAAGTTTCATTTCCAGCGCCTAACCCAGTTTGAATACTTGTTGTACTTCCACTTGACCATGTATACGTTGGAGTAGAAGTGTTTCCAGTTACTATAGCTGTAATTTGTCCATTATTTAAACCGCAAGTAGCGTTTGTAGCGGTTAACGTAAGTGTTGGAGTTGCTGAAGCAGTTAAAGTTTCACTTTCATTAATCGTACAGCCATCCACTGTAATAACTACAGTTTCTGTCCCAGCAGCCAATCCTGTTTGAGTATCAGTGGTACTTCCGCTTGCCCAAACGAATGTTGGAGTTCCTGTATTTCCTGAAACAACTGCTGTAATTTGCCCATTATCAATGCCACATGAAGCATTTGTAGAAGTTAAGTTTACTGTTGGAGTTGCTGAAGCGGTTAAAGTTTCGCTTTCAGTAATTGTACATCCATCAACTGTTATGACCACCGTTTCAGTTCCAGCACCTAATCCAGTTTGAGTATCGGTCGTGCTTCCACTAGTCCAAGTATATATAGGTGTAGCAACATTTCCAGTAACAATTGCTATAACTTGTCCATTGTTCAAGCCGCATGAAGCATGTGTTGGAGTTAAGTCAACAGTTATGGCTCCAGAAGTTCCAGTAGCAGTCAGAGTTTGACTTTCATTAATCGTACATCCATCTACAGTAATTACTACTGATTCAAGTCCTGCACCAAGTCCTGTTTGAGTATTAGTTGTACTTCCACTTGTCCAAGCGAATATTGGTGGGTTAATGTTTCCAGTAACAACAGCAACTATTTGACCATTGTTCATGCCGCATGAAGCATTTGTCGGAGTTAAATTAACAGCTATAGTTCCAGTAGCTGTTAGCGTTTCATTTTCATTAATTGTACAACCGTCAACTGTAATGACTACCGTTTCGTTTCCAGCACCTAAACCTGTTTGTGTATCAGTGGTACTACCACTAGCCCAAGCAAATGTTGGTACGGCAATATTCCCAGTAACTACAGCTGTAATTTGTCCATTAGTTAAACCACATGCAGCATTTGTTGGTGTTAAAGTAACGGATATAGTACCAGTAGCTGTTAAAGTTTCATCTACATTAATTACACAGCCATCTGCAGTAACTACTAAAGTTTCAATACCAGCACCTAATCCAGTTTGTGTATCGGTAATACTTCCACTAGCCCAAGCGAATGTCGGTACAGTAATATTACCAGTGACAACAGCTGTTATTTGTCCATTAGTTAAACCGCATGAAGCATTTGTTGGTGTTAGAGTAACTGTTGGTGAATTTTGAACAGATATGTATGTAGTTTTTATTTCGGTATCAGAACCGGAAGCATTAGTTGCAATCAATTGTACATCATAATTGCCTATTGTTGTAAATGTTACTTGTGGATTTTCTGAATTTGCAGTCGTACCTCCTATATATGACCAACCAGTAGTTGGCGTAATTTCCCAAGCCCAACTTGTTGGAGTATTAGTAGATAAATCATCAAAGGTGACATCTTGATTAATACAAGGTGTAATATCATCTATACTAAAATCAGCAACTGGTACAGCTGTAATTGGGTTTGTAATATAGACTACATAATCTTCCGCTTGACCAAATTCAGGGTCTGTACAAGAGTTAGGAATGGCGTTAAGGTCCCCTAAAACTCGCATTCTCAAATGCGTATCTATTGTGGCTCCGCCAATGGCAGGAATCGTCACGTTTTGCGTCATTGGAGTTCCTCCTGTTAATGATTGATTAAATACTTCTTCACCAGGATCGCTAAAATCTCCATTGTTATTATAATCAATCCATACTTTAACATTATGATTATTAAACCATGTATTTATTGTTAACGGTACTACTTGATTCAATTCAACATAGGCAACTTTTAGGCATTCTCCTGTGAAATCCTTATAACCACCATCAATATCAGAAGATGATGTTGGGCTATTCAAATTACTGAAAATCACACTTGTTATTCCTCCAAAACCACCACCAAGTCCAGCGGCTTGTGTGTTTGGAGTACAAGTTGCTGCAATCGGGGGAGTAAATGTTCCAGTCGGTGGTGTTAAAGCTAGTGAGGTAATTAAACTTAATCTAGGACCTTCTAGGCATGCTCTCATTCTATCTTTTTGATCAGAAGTAAATTTTACGGGACATGAAGAGTAGTCCATATAATTTAATTTTACTTCATTCAAATTTCCTCCAGTACAAGGGTTGTTGGTTCCGTCTGCAGGGCAAGTACTTGCGTTTCTCATATGTGGAGGTGTATCGGCACATCCATCACTATCAGTACCTACTGTGATGTTACCAGGGCATGCTCCTCCACCGCCGTCACCTTGGAAGGTGTGGAATAATGAAAGAAAATGACCTACCTCATGAATAGCTGTAGAATTATCTCCTGGAGCATTTAAATTAAAACTAGGTTGTGCATTAGTTGGATCATATCCAAAAATAGAAGCCATCATGACTGCACCATTATATGGATCTCCAGCAAAAGGAAAATTTGCATATCCTTGTGTTCCAAAACCACCGTTATTTCCATCTATTTCTGTAACAATCCAGAAATTCATATATTGATCGGTTGGCCATTTACTAAGATCTTTCACATCATTTTCTATTGCTCCAGGTCCACCAATGCTAACACCGTCTGCTGCATAGTTTGGAACTCCTGAGCCATCAACTCTAACAATACCAGTTGTTGTATTACAATCTGGGTTTCTAACCGCTAATTGAAATTCTATGTTATTATCTATACTGTTACCAAATGCATTTCTATAAGTGTCGGTTAAGTTTGTGATTGCACTATTGATTTGAGCATCAGAAATATTAGTACCTGTACCTACTGCTTCTCCTAAATGAATAACGTGTACAACAACTGGGATAATATAGATGTCACCAGGTAATTTAATTGAATTGTTAAAACTTATAAGTTGATCTATTTTATTATTTATATCGTTAAATAAATCAGTATTCGTAGAAGATTCAGCAAGCTTGTTTGAAAGTGTTTGATTAAAATAACAAGGTTCTGGCGTTAATTGTGCACGTAATACAGGCGTTGTTATTCCTATAAAAAAGAATAAAATAATAATTTTTTTCATGGACTAAGATAGGTTTTGTTAAGCGTAATATATTTTGTTAAAATTAATAATTATATTAATAATATTAGAGTGCTTAATACGTGGAATTTTTAAAAATACGATTAAGTAGTTGTTATACAGTATGAAGGACCTGTTTACTAATTTGAAAATTTCAGATTACATTAATTAAGCAGTAATTAATGACTAGAATTTAAGGAAGTACTACTAAAAATAGATAATCACTATTTTTATCGTGTTTTATAATTTTCGGAAGTACCTACTTGTTTTAATCTAAACAACTTTATTTAATGAAAATGTAGTTAGGTTATTGGTTATGAAAATTTTGATTCTATTATCTCTTATATTCACTCAATAGAATACCTGTAGCCATAGCAACATTTAAAGATTCTGTTTTCCCAAAATTAGGGATGCTAATTTTTAAATCAATATCCTTCAATAACTCATTACTAATACCATGAGATTCACTTCCCATAAGAAGTGCAGTTTTTGTAGGAAGTGTAGAGTTATAAATATTTTCACCATGAATAATAGCACCTGCTATCTTGTATTTATTTTGTTTTAATTTGTTAATTTCTAGATTCAAATCGTTAACACTATAATTCATTCTGTAAACAGCACCCATAGAAGATTGAATCACTTTAGGGTTGTATAGTTCGACCGTTTTTTTACTGGCTATAATTTGTGTAATTCCAAACCAATCAGCCGTTCTAATAATTGTACCTAAATTTCCAGGGTCGTTAACATCTTCTAGTACTAATATTAAGTTGTTTTCAGAATAATTAGGTGTACTATTTTCATGCTGTTTAACAACTGCTAATATTTTATTTGCTTTTTTAAAACCTGTAATTCTATCTAAGTCTTTGTTTGAAATTTGTTGAGTTTCTATAGAGTTAGGGATGAGATTAATATCATAATCTTCGGTGTAATAAATGGTCTTTATATCAAATTTAGTTTGTTCAAATAATTCACTAACCATTTTTTCACCTTCAACAACAAAAAGTTTACTATCTTCTCTTTGTTTCTTTGTTTGCAAAGCTTTTAAAAATTTTATTTCATTTTTTGTTAATGACATATCAATTACTCTATTAATCTGATTATTTTTGTAAAGATATATTATAAATGACAAAAAAAGGTTTTACATACTTAATTTTTATACTTTCAATAGTATTTGTATTGTATTCATGTAGAGAAGCCAAATATGTTCAGGAAGGGGAATATTTATATAAAGTAAAAAAGCGTTCATTCCCTTGGAATCATCATAAAAGAACTATTCATTTTGTAAGTGTAGGTAAAGATAGTTCAAAAGAATTCAGTAAAAGTGATGATTTAGTTTTTGCTGGTGATTTGTATTCTATTATAAGACCCCAACCGAATCGAGTAGTTAAATTATTATTTTACAATTCAATTGATACTGTAAAGATGAATGCTCAAGTTGCTAGAAAAAGAACTAGAATTGAGGGTAAGAATTTTGATAGAATAGCTAAGGAAAATAGAATTAATAAAGAAAGAAATGACAAAGCACATTTGAAAGGTGAAAGTACATTTTTTCAAAAGAAAGTGAGACGTAAGAAAATGCGAACTGGATGGCGATACTGGATTGTAAATAAAGTAGGAGAGGCACCAGTAATAGCAGATTCAGTCTTGACACAGAAATCAGTTAAGCAGATAGAGATATTTTTAGAGAAAAAAGGGTTTTATAATAGCAAAGTAACTGATACAACAGTTTATAATGTCAAAAAACGAAAAGCTTACAATAGGTTTACCGTTTTCACGGGAGAACCGTATAGGATTGGTGTTGTGAGATTTGATACACTTCCTGAATATTCAAGATTTAATAAAGAGTATACCCTTTTTTTAAGGAAAAATGGAGCTGAAATTAATAGAGGTGATTTATTTGATGCTGATAAATTAGATAATGAAAGAGAACGTTTTACTAAATATTTACGTGATCGTGCTTATTTTGATTTAAATAAAAATTATATTTTTTATTCAGTAGATACTTTAAATAAAAATCATGTAGTTGATGTTTATATAAAAATGAAACCCAAAATGATAGATAATCCTGATGGGAGTGAAGTGCAGATTAAGCTTGGTCATAAAAGTTATAAAATTAATGCAGTAACTTATTTTTTAGAGAATAAAGATTCACTATCGTTCAAAAATTTTCCATTATATAAAGAACGATTAAAGAAATTGGGACTTTCGTATACAGCTAATAGTTTTCCTTTACTTGATACTTTGGTGTTTATTGATACGAATTATTATAAGAAAGTAGGATATGAAAAATTAAGAGCGTGTTGGGGACCAAAAGTAGATACTTTAATTGTACATAAAGGTGTTTTTATTTATAATGAGGAAATGATTATTAATCCTTACTTGTTAGATCGACAAAACTTTTTAGAAATAAACAATGCGGATTATAAAAGAGGAGATAATGGTTGGTATAAGGAGTATTATGTAGAGCGATCATATAGAAGACTTTTAGGGTTAGGTGTATTTGAATCCATCACACCAAATGTTTACATTGATCCGTTACAGCCTTTAGGGAATAAAATTCAAGTTGAATATCATTTAAAACCGTCTAAAAAGCAACTGTTTCTAATAGAACCAAGGGCTACAAATTCTAACGGCTTTTTAGGTGTTTCAGCAACGGTGAGTTATACGAGTAAAAACCTTTTAGGAGGAGCAGAAAAACTTAAGGTAAGTTTCTCTGGTGGATTAGAATCACAACCAGCTGTTTTTGATAATAGTGCTAGTGGAACAGGAGAATTACTGCAGTCAAGAACATTGAACACGTTTGAATTAAGTCCTAAGATTAGTCTTGAATTTCCAAAGTTATTTCCATTACCTAGATGTTTACAAAGAACATTATCTAAAAGACTTTACCCCACTACAGTATTTGATGGTTCATATAATTTTCAAAGAAGAGATGATTTTGATAGAAGTATAACTGAGTTAGGTTATTCATGGAAGTTTAAAGAAGGAAAGTCTAAAACGAGAAGTATAAAATGGCAAAGTTTAAACTTTGTTAAGTTAAAAAAAGACCCGTTTTTCGAACAGAAATTGGCAGAATTAAATGATCCATTTATTCTAAATTCTTATAGCGATCACTTTTCTAATAAGTTTCAATTTACACTGGTTAGAAATACACAACGCGTTCAAAGTGAAAAAGGAAAATCAAACTATATGTTTGTTACTACTAAAGCTACAACATCTGGTTTTGTTTTGGATAATATTGGAGTAGGTGTAAATGATACCATTGAAGGCGGGATTAAAAGGTTTTTTGGAGTACCTTTTACTCAATTTTTAGCGTTAGAAACGGATGCAAGGTTTTATATGAAAATTGGAAGAACACGTTCAATGGCTTTTAGATTGTTGGGGGGGATTGGTTATGCATATGGTAATTCACCATCATTACCATATGAGCAAAGTTTTTATGCTGGAGGTTCGAATGATTTAAGAGCGTGGGAAGCAAGAACTGTAGCGCAAGGTGGAACACAAACCTGGGATGATACATTGTCGACTACAACTCAAATTGGAGACATGAAAATGGAACTGAATATTGAGTATCGTTTTCAATTAAGTAGTATGCTTAAAATGGCTTGGTTTATTGATGCTGGTAATATTTGGAAGTTAAAAGATGATCCAAAATCAATTACTGATGATTTAGCTGTTTTTCGCTTAAACACTTTTGTGAATCAAATTGCTGTTGGTGGTGGTTTTGGATTAAGACTTGATTTTGACTTCTTTTTAATTAGGTTAGATGCAGCAATCCCAATTCATAATCCTTACATGCATGCAGGTGAAAGATGGATATGGGAAGATAGAAATCAATATGATGTTGATTTATTAACAAAGCCAGATTGGTATACAAAGAGTTTAAGTAATCCTTTTTCACCTAGAATAAATATTGGTATTGGTTACCCGTTCTAATTAAATCATCTCAAATATTATGAAAAATTATGTATTATTAGTTTGTGTTACTTTAATGAGCGGATTAAGTTTTGCACAATTTAAAAATATTCAGTTGCCAAAACCTAAAAAGGCGACATATCATTATTCTCAGGTAGAGCCTTCTATATTTATTAATCCAAACAACACAAATGAAGTTATTGCTGGTTCTGTAATGAATGATTATTATTACTCTAAAGATGGTGGGTTAACATGGAAGTCGAAGTCAATTAAATCTAAGACAAGCGGTGTAAATGGTGATCCTTGCATGCTGATTGATAATGAGGGAAATTATTACTATTTTCATTTATCAAATATTAATGGGCAATCATTAATTGGCGGAATGGTTTGCGAAAGATCAAATACAATTAGAGGGTGTTTTAGAAAGGAAGGACACACATTAATTAATGGTAAATTTCATGATAAAGAATGGGTAGCTTTAAATCCTAAAAACAATCATATCTATATGACTTGGACTCAGTTTGATGCTTACGATTCTAAGGATACAACAATGAGAAGTAATATTGTTTTTTCCAAAAGTGTGGATAATGGAATGACGTGGTCGATTCCAGTTGATATTTCTTTTTACAGTGGTGATTGTCAGGATAATGATTTAACAGCTGAAGGTGCCACACCATCCGTTGGAATGAACGGTGAAATTTATGTAGTTTGGTCTAGAGACTCTAAATTATATTTTAATTATTCGTTAGATGAAGGTTTGACTTGGCTTGAGCAGGAAATTGAAATCTCAAATCAAGAAATGGGATGGGTATTAGATATTCCTGGAATCTACAGATGTAACGGATTACCTGTTACGGCTTATGACAACTCAACTTCTGAATACAAGGGGACTTTATATGCGAATTGGGGTGACCAAAGGAATGGAATTGATGATACTGATATATGGTTAAAGAAGTCTATTGATGGTGGAATAACTTGGTCAAAAGACATTAAGGTAAATGGAGATAATTCTAAGCATCACCAATTTTTATCTTGGCTAACAGTTGACCAAGTAACGGGGTATGTTTATGTCTTGTATTATGACCGTAGAAATAGTGAGTCCATTGAAACAGATGTCTACTTGTCGGTGTCTAAAGATGGTGGAGAAACATTTAAAGATTACAAAATTAGTGAATCGTCATTTATTCCAAATAAAGAAGTGTTTTTTGGAGATTACACTAATATATCGGTTCATAATGGAGTCATACGACCAATTTGGACACGGTTAGATGATACTAAAATATCTTTATATACGGCAATAATAAATCAGAAAGATTTGAAATAATAATTATTCATTCAAATCCCAATTGTATTCTTTATAAATAATTGTAGCTGTTGAATTTATTTCAGTTGTTGCATATGTATTTAAGTAGTCAATGATTGAGGTACCAAAATCAACTGCATACCATTCGAAAATTTTAGATATCTCAATTGAATTTTTAGATATAGAATTCTTTGATCCGTTTATAAATGCTTTTGCTTGTTTAGTTAATTGATAATCTAATTTATGAGCAGTGAAGGCTGAGTTCATGATTTTCGGACAAGAGATGGCAGCGCAATTAACAGCAAAGTGGATTCTTGGCTCATTAAAACGTGGTCTAATAATGTCATTTTCTATTTGATTAAGTGTATATGATTTTCCAGAAATGGTAACAACTTTTTTATCCCAAGGCTTACCATTATTAATCGTTGTAATAGAAGTAGTAGGGTAGTTTTGAATTATCAATCTTACAGTAACTGCATTGTAAAGGTTTATCCAATAAGCCAATTTTTCATTCTTACTCCATGTAGATTGATCAGAAAATGATTCTAAAGTTGAAATGTATACTTCAATCTCATTTAGTTTTGACTTCATTCTTACATAATTTACTTTGCCAGATGAACTCACATTGCTTTTTAAAATAGAGTTCCACAAATCATGGTTAGGAGTCGTAGATAGATTTTTAATTATTGTTTCCTCTATCTTAACTTCACTTTCTACTGTTGTTAGCTCTGTAATATTATTAGTTTCAATTATTTCACTTGACTCAATTTGAACTGATTCTTCTTTTAAAACGGATTGAATTTTAGTAATTTTTTCAATTGTAGTGTCAATATTGGTTTGGGAGGTAATTTTGTCAATTTTTTGCTCTGTTTGAATAATGCCAGACTCTTCTGTAATAGGTGTTTTTGATTCTTTTTCTTGAAAAGTACTACTAGTATCTGCTTGATCTTGACAGCTGAAAAATAATAGACTTATGGTAATAAACAAGATGTTAGGTTTCATAATTATTTTTTACACAAAAGTAAATGTAATCTTTTAAATTTAATGTCAAATAGTTGACATAGGAGTTTAATCATGAATATTAAAAATAGCTTCTACTAATTAAATGTATTATTCAAGTGATTCAGCTGCTCACGAATGGTCAAGTAAAAAATGATACCCTTATGATAACCCTCTAAACCGTTTAACATTTGTGAAGTTAGTTTAAATTATAGTACATTTGTAAGTATTCTTATTTTTCTATTATAAGGAATTTTTGATAATTTCGTGTCGACTATTTTTTTATCCTATTGTGAATAGGTAAATCAATTAGAAATAGATTAAGGCGTGAGGGTGGTGTTGCTTTTAAAGGGAATAGAAGAAAACTTAACATAAAAAAAATAAAAAAAATGAAAAAATTATTACTAGCTGGTATTTTATTTGCTTCCTTTTCTGGGAAATCGCAAGATACGACTATTGTTCAGACCCTGACTTTTGATAGTACAGGTAGGGCATATACATTCACTTTTCCAGATGATTCGCAATCCTACAGAAAGGTATTAATGCAATACAGAATGCGTTGTACTGGAGGATTAGTTTCTACTGGGTCTAATACAAATTTAGGTTGTGGTGAATGGGATTACAGTTGTAATACATTTTTAACTGACTCAACTAAAACGGATTCTATTAAATCGACACATCCTGATTTTATTGTGTCTGGTTTTACGGGGACAACATTTAATTATACGTCTCAACCAACTTATACGTATTACCAAAGCACACAACAAGATGTATCTTATACAACAGTTAATTCAGAAACTGAAGGTGTAATTGGTACTGGTGTAAATGCATCTAGTTTTCCATTTGACCTTTCAACTGAACAAGCAAAAACTCAATATTTAATTTCTTCCACAGAATTATTAAACTCTGGATTAATTGCTGGAGATTTAACAGGTTTAAAGTTAGATATATCAAGTTTAGGAAATGATGTGAATAATTTAAAAATTAATTTAAAGTCTACGTCAAAGACTGCATTAGACTCAAATACTCCTGATGTAGATGGTTTTTCTAATGTATATTACTTAAACACTGCTTTTACTGTTATAGGCGATCATCAGTTTAATTTTTATAATAATTTTAATTGGGATGGAGCAAGTAATATAATAGTTGAAATTATTTACAATGGAAATGCAGGTACATCAAATGATGTTGTGTCTGAGAGTATTTCAAATCATGGGATTAGTTCAATTGAAGATGACTTTTCGATTGATTTTTCTGGTTCACAAAACGTTTCTATAGCTAATCCTTTTCCAACTATTTCAGAGGAAATCACAATTTCTTTTTGGTCGTTTGGGTCTTCTGACTTACCACACAATACAAGTATTTTTGAAGCAACGGATGATAATAATGTGAGACAATTAAATTTACATTTACCATGGGAAAATGGTTCAATCTATTGGGATTGTGGAAATGATGGTTCAGGTTATGATAGAATTAATAAAGCAGCAAATGCAGATGATTTCAAAAATCAATGGAATCATTGGGCAGTTACAAAAAACACAACAACTGGTATAATGAATATTTACTTGAATGGAGTGCTTTGGCATTCTGGGTCGGGTAAAACAAAATTAATTGACATTAATGAGTTTATGATTGGTTCGGCTGTTAATGGGAATTATAAGTATAACGGTCAAATTGATGAGTTTAGAGTTTGGAATATAGAATTATCTGTTACAGAAATCAACGATTATATGTATAAGACGGTAACTGCTGCACATCCAAGCTATTCAAATTTAATGGCCTATTATACGTTTAATGAAGGAACTGGTTCTGTATTAAATGATGAGATTGGCAATCATAACGGTGTGATAACTAATGGCCCTGTTTGGACAAAAAAATCAGGTGAGAATTTGTTCATGAATTATACAGATTTAACTGAACGTCCAAATTTTAAAATTTTACAAGGTGATTATGTGACTAATATTGTTTCAACGAATGTAATGGACTCAACGTTGAATGGTATGAATTCAATTACAGAATATACAGTTAATGGAACGGATTTGGTTGAATTAACAACGATTACAGGGTATGAGTCTGGTGATATGCCAATTTATAATGAATTAGGTGTTATTGTTGGAACTGTTACTGTACCTTTAGAGAATACTGTTACTATTGGTTCTTTGGATTATTACAAAAAACTTCCTTCAAAATTAGAGTTGATGTCTTTTGTAACACCTTATGGAATTGGCTTAGATTTAGGACCTGAGGGTGTAATGTGGGAGTTTGATATGACTGATTATTTACCCGTATTAAATGGTGATAAATATTTAAATGTTGAATTTGGAAATTACCAAGAGGAATTAGATATTAGGTTCTTATTTATTGAAGGAACACCAACTAGAGATGTGATTGATATTCAGAATATTTGGAGAGCAGGAAGAGGTGGTATTAACTATACTAGTCTTATGAATGATAGTAAGTTTGAACCTAGAGATGTAGCCTTAAATCCAGCGTCAGAGATGTTTAAAATTAGAGCCGCTATTACTGGACATGGTCAAGAGGGAGAATTTATTCCAAGAACACATTACTTTGATATAAATGGTGGTACTAATGAAGTAGAATGGCAGGTTTGGAAAGCATGTGGTCTTAATCCAATATTCCCACAAGGAGGTACATGGGTTTATGATAGAGCTGGTTGGTGTCCAGGAATGGCAACTGATATTAAAGAGTATGAAATTGATCCAGCGACACTATCAGGGAATACAGTAAACATTGATTATGGTGTAACTGCAGGTTCCGGTGATTCTAGATATATTATATCACCACTATTAGTACAATACGGGGCTCCGAATTTCACGAATGATGCATCAGTTATTGATATTATTAATCCTGGAAAAAAAACTGAACATTTAAGAGAAAATGCAGCATGTATTAACCCTGTTATTACTATTCAGAATACTGGTTCTGCAGACTTGACTTCACTGAAAATTGAATATAAAGTGTCCGGTGGAACGGCTGAGTCGTTTACTTGGACTGGGAACTTATCTTTCTTAAAAACTGAAAAAATAGAGCTACCAATCTCTGGAAACGGATTTTGGGCTGGTGATAATTCAGATAAAATTATAGTTACGGTTAGTATTCCTAATGGAGTTGCAGATGAGAGTGCTGATAATAATACGTTAACTAGTTCGTTTGATTTTCCAGACTGGTATGGAAAAGGGTTTATTATCCAGTTAAAAACAAATAATAATCCACATGAAAATAGTTATGTAATCAGAGATGTGCAAGGGAATGTAGTTCATACAGTATCTGGTTTTGCTGCAAATACTCAATATTATGATACAATTGCATTACCTTCAGGGTGTTACGTTTTAGATTTTTCTGATTCAGGTGAGAACGGATTAAACTGGTGGGCTGCTGCATCTCAAGGAGTAGGTTACTTCAGATTAAAATCTATAATTACAGGGTGGACTATTAAGACGTTTGAACCTGATTTTGGTGCCGGATTTAAATATGGATTTACTATTGGTGAGCCAGTTAAAATTGAAGAAACTGAATTGTCTCCTATAGAGTTTATTTTATATCCAAATCCAACGTCTGATAGAATTTTCTTATCTTTAAATGGTTTAAATTCTAATGTGTTAGAAGTTAAAATTACAGATATCTATGGAAAGTCTCATTATGTAAATAATTACAATACAACATATAATATGGAATTTGATGGAAGTGTTGATGTATCCAATTTTGCAAACGGAGTTTACTTTGTTGAAGTAGTTTCAGGGAATAAGAGAATGACTAAAAGAGTAATTGTTAGTAAATAATTATTGTTTAAATGGAAAAAGCTCTTGATAATTTATCAAGAGCTTTTTTTTTATATAAACATTTTTAACCTAAAAGTAAAGTGGTATTTAATTCTTGTTTTTCAGTTTGAATGTATTATTTGTGGAAATATTTGTGTAATTTTATATAAATCGTTTTAGATATATAGTGTAATGTTAAAAACATGCTTATGAAAACTAATATTATTTATTTAATTTTAATATTGTTGTCGCCGATAGATGCGGTGTATGGTCAAATGGGACCAGGAGGTATTGATAATAACTTGACTTTGTGGTTAGATGCGAAAAATGGCGTGGAAATAGGAGGGGTTCCAGCAAGTAATTTGTCCTCAATTGATAAATGGTTGAATAAGGCAACAAACCTTGGGTTGATTGATTTAAGTCAAACGAACAGTAATCAACAACCGATATTCAATACCAATAGTTTGAACTTTAATCCTGTTCTAACTTTTGATGGTAATGATGATAAGTTGAATAAGTTAGTTTTAGGTAGTGATATTTTTGACACTGATAATAATACTATTGTAATGGTGCATAGGTATAACAGTGGTGTAGTTTATTTTAAATGGGAGCAAGGATTTAGTGGAAATAGGGTAGGGTTTGAAAATTCAGGGAATAATATCAGATTTGATTTCCCATCAGATGTTTCAGGTAATCAAAATGTTTCCAACTTTAACTATGACTCTAATGGTCAAATTGTGACTGCAACAACAGAACCTGGTAGTACTATTCTTAGGGATATGGGTGTAGCAGAATTGGCTAGCACTACAACAGGATCTCTGAATAATACATTCACAAGTGAGTTATCAATAGGTGATAATGCCTCATTTTCATTGGGGTCAGATATGGATTATGCAGAAGTGATTGTTTATGATCGTACATTAAATATAGTAGAGTTAAATAAAGTTGAAAGTTATTTAGCAATTAAGTATGGAATGACTTTAGGGGTTAATGGTGTTTCGCAAAATTATAACTCTGCAGGTGGGTTAGTTGTTTGGGATATTGCATTGAACAATGGGTATAGTTTCGATATTGGTGGGATTTCAAGAGATGATAATACTGGACAAGATCAAAGAAAATCAAAGAGTATTAATTTAAATGGTGTTAATCTTAGTGATATAGTTACTATTTCTAATGGTTTAGATTTTAATGTACCATCACAATTTGCAACTGATGAAGCATTTCTAGTTTGGGGTCATAACAATGGTGCATTAACTAATACTGGAGCTGCTGTTAATTATTCAACTGATAATGGACAAACTATGTCTACACTATTTAACCGAGTTTGGAAATCACAAGAAACTGGAATTGTATCTGACGTTGTTTTAGAATTTGATATGACAAATAGCTCAATTCAATTAGGTGGGGGTGTAACTGATTATAATAATGTAAGATTATTAGTTGATGAGGATGGTGACTTTAGTAATGGTGCAACAGCTTATTCTGCAAGCTCATTTGACCCTGTGACTAATTTGATTTACTTCCAACATGATTTTCTGCCAACAAACGGTAATAATATGACCCAGAATAATGGTTTTTTCTTTACGTTAGCAGCTATTGAATCTGTTGTTGCAAATTTCTCAATGAGTGATACAACTATATGTGTTGGAGAAACTATTACATTTACTGACCAATCATTTACTAGTCCAATCACTTGGGACTGGATATTTAATGGAGGTGATATAATAGCAGCTAACACGCAAGGAACTCATGATGTAACGTTTAATCTACCAGGAGTTTATGATGTTATTTTGACTGTGACTGACGCTAATAGTGTAGATGATATAACTTTACAAGTTATAGTTAGTGATTACCCTACAATTGATGCTGGTTTAAATGATACCATTTGTGCTGGTGAAAATTACACATTAACTGCAGACGTTTTGGATATTAATGCAACTGTTCCTATTTGGAGTAGCGGAGTTATTGATGGTGTTGAATTTACTCCAATTGATAGTATGATGTATTATGTAACTACCAATATTAATGGGTGTGAAAGTATTGATTCAGTAATCATAGATTTAACAGAAATACCAAGTTTGATTGAACCTTTAGATTTTGCTATTTGTAATGGGGAGGATACCTTATTGAATGCAATATCTACAACTGCTAATGTAGTTATAACATGGGATAATGATGTTATAAATAATCAACTGTTTATACCTTTGTCAACAACGGTCTATACTGTAACTTCAACATTAACAGAAGGAACTGTGGTTTGTACAACAACAGGTCAAACAGAAATAACAGTTAACATAATACCTAGTGTCAATGCTGGGTTAGATGGGGTGGTTTGTGAAGGAGAGAATTACACATTGACAGGAGAGAATCCTGATGGTGCTACTTTGACTTGGGACAATGGAGTAACAGATAATATTCAGTTTTTACCAACAGACAGTTTAGAGTATGTAGTTTTAGCTGAACTAAATGGATGTGTGAATACAGATACAGTAATAGTTGATGTTAATCCAAACCCGGAGTTAATAGTGCCTTTGGATGTTACCATTTGTGATGGAGAAAGTGTAATTTTAAATGCCACATCTACAAATACTAATGATTTCTCTTGGGATAATGGTATTACTAATAATCAAGTATTTGTGCCAGTAACGACTACAATATATACTGTAACTGCAACTATAACTGAAGGTTTAAATGTTTGTACAACAACTGGAACAACTATAGTTACAGTGAATCCAAATCCAACAGTTGACGCAGATGTTAGTGGAGCTACTTTGATCACATTATGTCAGGGTGATAGTTATGTACTAACAGGAAGTAATCCAGATGACGGTATTTTGACATGGACTAATAGTGTGGTTGATAATGTGGAGTTTACCCCAACCGATAGTTTAATGTATTATGTTACTTCAACTTTAAATGGCTGTTTTAGTGTGGATTCAATTATTATAGATGTTGTAGATAGTCCGATTGCAAATGCAGGTCTAAATCAAACAATTTGTATAGGAGATTCTGTGTTAATGCAAGCTACTTCAAACCATATTTTAGCAACTATTTCTTGGGATGAAGGCATTGTGAATAATACTTTTATTTTGCCTTTAACTACCCAAACTTATTATGCAACGACAAGTTTAGGAAATTGTACTTCTACTGATGAAATTACTATAGTTGTAATGGGGTTACCAGATGCTGGTTTTGGTTTTAATCCTAACCCCGTTACAATTGAAGATACTGAGGTATTGTTTACACAATATAATTTAAATTATGGTGAAGTATACAATTGGAGTTTTGGCGATAATACGTCATCAAATTTAGAGTCACCAATTCACATTTATCCTGAAATAGCGGGCTTAACCTATGATGTGAAATTGATAGTAACAGATAGTATTGGTTGTATTGATTCATCACTTACGCAGGTTACTATTTTTGATGTACTAATATATTATATACCAAATGCGTTTACTCCAGATGGTGATACGTATAACGAAATATTTCAGCCCGTGTTTACGTCTGGATTTGACGCTTACGACTATCATTTAATAATATTTAACCGTTGGGGAGAAACTATTTTTGAATCTTATAATGATCAAGAAGGTTGGGACGGAACCTATAACGGTGAGAATGCTCCTGATGGTGTTTATGTTTGGACAGTTCAATTTGGTGAAATAATGTCCGATAAAAAATATATAGATAGAGGGACTGTAACACTAGTTAGGTAGAATTTGTTTTAATTTTTATAATCACAAACGCTTATCTTAAATTGTTAAGTATGCAGTCTTTTGATTATTTTGGTAGATACTAATGTGTTATTCTAAGCTGACTTATTTTTTAATTTAATACTGCTTCGCTTTTAATTTATGTATTCGGATTTTAAATATTTAATTCTAAATTTGTAGTATTACCTAATTGATTTTGTAACACTATTTATTTTAATTGAAATGCAAATAAGAAAAATGACAAAGCTAAATCTTGAGAGTAGATTACCTTTAACTTGTACCAGAATTGGTACCTGTTGTCATGGAAATCAAGTTTTAGTTAATCCATGGGAGTTATATTGTGTTTCTAAGGAGAAGAATATTACGCCAAAACAGTTTCGTGACTTGTATTGTGACTTGGGTGGTATTCGCTTAAAATTTAATGGTGAAAAAGACAAACGGGGAAAGAAAGCGTGTGGCCAGTATATAGATAATTTTGGATGCAGTGTGCATTTAGGTCGACCTTTAGCTTGTCGCTTATTTCCATTAGGACGCCAAATTCAAAATGATGAAGTTAATTACATTCATGAAGGAGATTCATTTCCTTGTTTAAATGGGTGTTCTGAAGTCTTAAGTTTACCCAAGTTAAGTGTTGGTGAGTATCTGAAAGGGCAATTAACCAAGTCGCATGAGTCTGCACAGGATGTTTACCTTGAGGTTATGCAAAATTTAGCGGATATTGGGTTTGAATTTTTATTAGATTCAGGTTTGGCAGAGTCTGGAGATTCCAAAACACTTCAAATTTGGAGAGTGATGAGTACTGAAGAACCAGAATTATTGGTGAAACGAATAGGTGCCGAATGGATGGATTGTTTGTTGATTCCATCCATAACGGTAAATTATAACGACCCTATTGCGTTTATAGAAAAACATAATGAATTACTACAGCTAAAAATACAAGACAGATTTAGTACTATTCAAACCATGCAAGAATTCCATGAAGCTTCCATAATTGTAATGGGATTAGCCATACATTTATCGCGTTCTATGGGGGCTGATCCAGAAAGTTTAACTGAACATTGGATTGAAACGGCAAAAGGGTTTGGAGTACAAGAGTAATGAATGAGCTTATGATTAATTGCACCCATTACTATATGTGTTGATGGTATTCGATTATTTTATTTCATGTTTTTTTTAGAATTGTTATGTTTATTCTGAAATAAAATGCAACTTTGAAGAAATCAATTTGTGAATTTTGAAAGTAATTATGATGTATTATTTAAAAACCATACTTAGTATATTTTTTGCCTTATGGATTGGTTCACTCAATGCCCAGATTGACCTTGGTGATGAATATGTTAAGTTAAATAATAAGATGCACACATTTAAAGTGCAAGATAATTATGATTCTACCATGTTTTATTGGGAGAAAACTAATATTCTATTACTTGAAAAAAACAAAAAAGAATATAATTGTTTAACTAAATGGAATTTATTCTGGATTTCTAATCATTTTAAAAAGGATTTGAAGACACTTGAGGCGGCCTTGGATTTGAATCGCGATTTTTCAGATGGTGTTTATGATTCAAACAGTTCAGGTTTTTGGGAGGTGTCAGAGTTTTTATCAAAATACATGTTGCGTTTTGATAATTATAATAAAGCACAAAGTTTTTTGCGTAGTTATAAAAATTCCAAATACTATACTAAAGGTTCACATAATAAGGTAGATTATTTAATTGCTGATATTTTAATAAAAAAAGGAGAAATTGATTCTGCATTATTATTGATGGATACTTTTCTTAAAGAAGCTAGGGAGTTAAATAATGAAAAACGTGGATTAATTAGCGTTTACAACCAATACGGCTTAACTTGTAATAAAGCAGGTGAATTCGAAAAAGCTATTTTATATTTTAGAAAGGCTATTTATGAAATTGATTCCTTAAATAATCTTGTTGGTATGAAGCCTGTAATAAAAGGAAATATTGGTTTTTGTCATTATGAGTTAGGTCAATATGAGCAGGCGTACGAAATGCTAGAATATGATGCAAACGAGAGTAAAAAAAGAGGTGATTTTGGGTCGTATATTCATGCCATGTTAACCATGGCTAAAATTGATTTACTTAAACAAAGAAATAGTGCAGCTTTAGATAAGATTGAACATTTGTTAAATGCAAATCTATTTGAACTGAATTTTTCTGAAAAAAAAGCTTGTTTTGATATTTTATTAGAAATTTATGAAAGTCAAAATAGTTTAAAAAAATCATTTGAGTTATTAAAAGAGATTAAAATTAATAATGACAGTATCGTCAGTAAAAATAAAAGAGATTATACTAATTATATGGCGCTGAATTCAAAATTACTTTTTGTTCAGGTAAAAGATAGAATGGCTTCAGAAGTACTAAAAAAAGAACAAGAAAAAAAGTATTTATTGAATGAGTTAAAATTAAAGGACCGTAATAATTTATATTTAATTTTAATACTGACATTAATAGTATTGTCTTCAATTATTACATTTAGAAAAACTCTTCTTCAGAAGAAACAAAATAAGCTGATTAGAAATCAGGAAATGGAAATTATTGATCATAAGCTTAAAATTGAAGCCGAACAAAGAAGTTTATTAGAAATAAAAATAAAGCAAAGAAATAATAGAATAAATCATCAGTTGTTGGAATTGGAGTCTAAAAAATTTGCTGCTGAAAAAATAATTGATAATTTAAAGAATAATACTAGTTTATCAAATTCTGAATTGATTACTGCTAAAATTTTCATCAATAATGAATTAGAGGTTAAGGCTATTAGTGATCAAGTTCATTCTTTTATTGACGATATAGGAAATGATTTTATTGAAAATATTAAGCGAAAGCATCCTGATTTAACTGATAAAGAAATCAGATTAAGTGTAATGGTTTCATTGAAATTATCAAATAAGGAAATAGGTATAAGTCAAAGTTTAACAACTGCAACTATTAAGAACAATAAGAATAGATTGAAAAAGAAACTGAATTTAACTGCGGAAAATTCATTGGTAGAGTACCTAAGTCAATTTATATAATCATTATAGCTTTAGTGAATTGATACCCTAACGATACCATATTGATACCTCTCTGATACCATAATGTAATTGATTGATTGGTAGT
>Ga0209396_1001589_pt1 | contig 24924 bp, 21 predicted proteins | sample GOMGulsemesocosm_6_FD_184638 | JGI IMG/M metagenome (GOLD analysis project Ga0209396, IMG submission 184638) | Methane-oxidizing microbial communities from mesocosms in the Gulf of Mexico - GOM8C Gulf of Mexico (SPAdes) (version 2) | ecosystem: Environmental > Aquatic > Marine > Cold seeps... | reverse complement strand
TCATCAGCCTTAGCACCTAGCATATTTATCTTAGCTTCAGTGGGAGCACGTAGAACAGTATGAAGAACAGCACGTTTTTCGGTGTTGTTAATTATCTCACCTGAAAACTGTGCTTTGATTTTTTCGGATAATTTCGACGTTTCTGCTAAGTCAAAAAGCTGCTTCAGTTCTTCGTTGGTGACGTTTTGTTTAGAATAATCTAAATAAAGGCCTTTCGTATTTACTGAATAATCATCAACCCGATCACTATTTACAAATAAAGAGCTTATTGAACGTAACTTAGCTTGAGTGGCAAGTGGTGAAAGAGCAGAGATATCCATATGATTACTTTTCATTAATTTTAGGGTGATAATTGTTAACAATTAGATATTCAAAAGTGATGCTGAATAACAATCAGCATCACAAAAAGTTAGATACTACTTCATCAATTCAGACAAATAAGCTCTAAAATCATCACCCAAGTCAGGATGACGTAAGCCATACTCTACATTAGCTTTCATATAACCAAGCTTAGAGCCACAATCGTGTGACTTTCCTGTCATATGAAACGCTTCTACAGTTTCTTTTTCCATCAGCATAGCAATTGCATCAGTTAACTGAATCTCATCACCTGCACCAGGAGGGGTTAACTTTAATAAGTCCCATATTTTCTCAGACAATACGTAACGGCCTACGACGGCCAAGTTTGAAGGTGCTTCGTCAATAGGTGGTTTTTCAACAATTGCTGCCATTGTTTTTGACTCACCAGGAACTAAATCATGTCCACCACAATCAACAACGCCGTAACTGCTTACTTGTTCCATAGGTACAGGCTCAACCATAATTTGGCTATATCCACCAACTTCTTGGTAGCGAGTTAACATAGCAGCAAGGTTTTCTGTTTTTAAATCAGCACTAACTTCATCTAAAATAACATCAGGGAGCACAACAACAAAAGGTTCGTTACCAATAATAGGACGAGCCTTTAAAACAGCATGACCTAAGCCTTTAGCTTCGCCTTGACGAACATGTAATATGGTTACATCTTTCGGGCAAATAGCTTGAATTTCATCTAATAACTGACGTTTAACACGGTTCTCTAAAGTAGTTTCAAGTTCGAAAGACTTATCAAAATGATTTTCAATCGCATTTTTTGAAGAATGAGTCACTAAAACAATTTCTTTAATACCTGCAGCAACACATTCATTTACGATATGTTGGATCATAGGTTTATCAACTATTGGTAGCATCTCTTTTGGGATTGCTTTAGTTGCTGGTAGCATACGAGTGCCAAGACCGGCCACTGGAATTACTGCTTTTGTTATTTTGTTTGTCATTGTCGTCCTTAATAATTACTGATACTTTCTTATAAAGTGTTTTGAAATAATTGCCATCGACCACAAATGAAGTTCGATGATTATATTTTAAGATTTGAGAATATTAGCAGATAACGTTCCTATCCGTATATATCTCATGTTCATAATAGATATCCCAATGATTATTACTTAAGGGGAACGCGAGCTATATTTTAAAACGTTGATAAGCTCAATATCATTGGAATTATGATGAAACGTTATTTATGTGTACAAGTTGGGGCTAAATTTGAATACCTATCAACCACTACTAGAACAAGTCATAATTAATACTAGTAACCGAATAACTCGCAATAGTTACATTTTATTCCCCATTATTTATAGGCGAACTGGGGATATTTACTAAGCAAGACTCAATCCATTCTGAAACAGGTAAACGACCACATTTAGCATTTTTGAACATAGGTAACCTATGCATCAACTTCCAAATTGGACGAGTCATAACACCATTAGCGTTCGTCTGTTTAATAAAGGTTTTTCGGCTGGCTACATCAGGGCAAATTATTGCGTTTAACCAATAATTTGACTGAGCATATTCAGGTTCTTCAATGAATTTAAAATCTGAGTTCTTAAATAAGGCCTGGTATTGCATAGCTAATGCTCTTTTTTGATTTATAAAGGTCGGTAATACTTCCATTTGTGCACAGCCTAAAGCTGCATTTAAGTTTGGTAAACGATAATTAAAGCCAGGTTCATCATGAAAAAACTCATAAGGGTGAGAAACTCTAGCTGTAGTAGTAACATGTTTAGTGTGCATACCTTCATCGAAGTTTTTACACAGAACCATACCACCGCCCCCTGTGGTAATAATTTTATTGCCATTAAAGCTAATAGCACTAAACGAGCCAAAGGTTCCAGTGTGTTGGCCTTTATAGAAAGAACCTAAACTTTCAGCTGCATCTTCTATTAGAGATATATTCCACTTGGCACAAACAACTATAAGCTCATCAAGCTCAACAGGATGGCCAAAAGTGTGCATAGGAACTACAGCACTGATTACCTGCTGAGATACTTTATGTTGACTAACACCATCATTATTAATGAAAGCATTATCTTCGAGGTAACGATCTAAAGCTTTAGGACATAAACCAAGACTTATATTTGATACATCGACAAATACAGGCTCTGCCCCCATATGATATAAAGCATTACATGTAGCAACAAAAGTTAATGCCTGTGTAATAACCAAATCACCCGACTTTACACCCGCCATATATAATGCAGTATGCAAAGCTGCGGTGCCATTAACCGTAGCTATGGCCTTCGCTGTTCCTGTATAGACTTCAATTTGTTGTTCAAATTGATCGACATATTTACCGACACTGGAAACAAATGTGCTATCAAGCGTATTATTCACATACTTTTTTTCATTACCACCAAAAATTGGTGCATGAAGTGGAATAAACTCTTTTGTTAGATAGTGTTCTTGAACAAAGTTAATTAATTTTTTATGCATAATATTTTTGGTTAGTGTTATATTTTAGTATCGAGGTATTTACTTGATTTTATAACCATAGACAAAGTTCATTTACAAAAACAGTTCTACAATTTCATTTTCCACGAAAACTGTTACTTATTTTAACTTAACAAAGAATTGTCCAAATTAATTGACTAATTGAAGAACAAATAATTGTCCTCAATCAAAATAAAATAAACGATATCAACTGATACCGTTTTTATCTTAAAAATTTGATGTTTATTCGTATTGAGATGCAATCCAGTTTTGATAAGTACCATCCATGACACTTTGCCACCATGCTTCATTATTCAAATACCACTGAACGGTTTTAGCAATTCCTGTATCAAACGATTCTTTCGGTACATAACCAAGCTCGTTATTTGTTTTAGTTGCATCTATAGCATAACGTCGATCATGCCCAAGACGATCTTTGACATAAGTAATTAATGACTCGGTGTTTTGAGCTATTGCGGCTTTAGCTGATGAAAACCGAACAGCTAATTCAACATTAGTAACGAACTCTTGCTCTACTAACTTTGAAATGGTTTTAACAATATCAATATTCGCCCACTCGTTATTACCACCAATATTGTAGTTTTCACCAATACGACCATTTTGTAGTACTAAGTCAATACCGTGTGCATGATCTTCAACGTATAACCAGTCCCGAATTTGTTGGCCATCACCATAAATAGGTAGGGCTTTATCATGAAGGATGTTGGTTATAACCAATGGAACAAGTTTTTCAGGAAAATGAAATGGTCCATAATTGTTTGAACAATTACTGGTGGTAACATTTAAACCATAAGTATGGTGATAAGCACGTACTAAATGGTCGCTTGCTGCCTTACTTGCAGAGTAAGGCGAATTAGGTGCGTAAGCGGTGTCTTCGGTAAAAGCAGGATCAGTAGGAGATAACGTTCCGTATACTTCATCGGTAGAAACATGATGAAAACGATGTCCATCAAGTACAATATCACCGTCTAACCAAATTTTTTTAGCAGCTTTCAGTAAACTATACGTACCCATGATATTGGTTTCAATAAAGGCATCAGGGCCGGTAATTGATCGGTCAACATGAGATTCCGCTGCAAAATGCACTAAGGTATCAATGCTATGTTCGGTAAGTAACTTTTCAACTAAGCCTTGATCACAGATATCGCCATGAACAAAGGAGAAGTTTCCTTCATCTTTGACACTGTCTAAATTAGTAATATTTCCCGCGTAAGTTAGCGCATCAAGTACTAGAACTTTGTCAGCCTGATACTTTTTCATCCAGTAATGTACAAAGTTAGCGCCTATAAAGCCTGCACCTCCGGTAACTAATAATTTTTTCATAAACCTTTCTCTAAAATAATGTCTAAAAATTCAAAAATATAAACTTAAGATTTTTCAGCCTTTAAGGCTTCCATCATAGATTGTAATTGAGTTTGCCAATGCACGAATGAAAGACTAGGCAAAGCATTGGCTAAACTTGATTTATCTAAAACACTGTAATGCGGCCGTTTAGCAGGTGTAGGGTATTCTGAAGTGGTAATCGGCTTAATAGGGACTTTTTTATTTAACAAACCTAGCTCAAAACCAATTGATTGAATAGCTACAGTAAAGTCAAACCAACTGGCAACACCAGTATCTGTATAATGGAAAATGCCAATTAGGTTATTCTCGATACTAGAAATACAAGCTTCAGCCAACCCCTTAGCATAGGTTGGCGATCCTATTTGGTCACTAATGATACCCAGTTCAGGTTTAGTCGCCATTAACTTCAACATGGTTTTTACAAAATTATTACCATGAGTAGAGTAAACCCAAGAGGTTCTAATAATGGTACTGTTATCATGATATATTTCGCTTATCAGCTTTTCGCCTTCAGCTTTACTTGCACCATAAACGCTTAGCGGGTTTATTTTGTCACTAGGTAAGTAGGGGGAACCTTTATCTCCCTGAAAAACAAAGTCAGTAGAAATATGCACAAATGGAATGGATAATTCTTTACAGCCTTGTGCTAAATTACCGACCGCCTTAGCATTAAGTGAATAGGCATTATCAGCATCACTCTCTGCCTTATCAACTGCGGTATAGGCAGAAGCGTTAATAACAGCCTCTGCTTGGTGTTGCTGGAAAAATTCATTGACCGATGAAACATCAGTAATATCAATATCATTCCGGCCTAAACAGATAATCTCATGTTCTGCTAATGAAAGCTGACTCAGCTCCCATGCGAGTTGGCCAGACTTACCTATAACAATTATTTTCATTTTATTTTGATTCCATCCGTAGAATTAAAAGCTTGGGGCAACTTTAAACAATAAGCCCACTTCATCTTTTGCAGATAGTGAAGGCAGTTTATTAGCAACAAGCGGCCATTGAATATTCAAGATGGGGTCATTCCAAAGCAATGACATTTCATGCTGAGGTGCATAATAGTCAGTGCATTTATAAACAAACTCTGCAGACTCGGTCATAACATAAAATCCATGTGCAAAACCTTCAGGTACCCATAGCTGCAGTTTGTTTTCACCAGAGAGAACGATACCAACATGTTGCCCATAGCTGGGTGACGATTTACGCATATCTACTGCTACATCATAAACTTCACCCGAAATAACACGAACTAACTTACCCTGAGTATTTTCCATTTGATAATGCAACCCACGCAAAATACCGTGACTTGATTTACTGTGGTTATCTTGAATAAAAGTAACATCAGCTACATTTTCTTTAAACCAGTCAACACGAAAAGTTTCTAAGAAAAAACCTCGTTCGTCACCAAATACTTTTGGTTCAATAATTTTCACATCAGGGATGCATGTATCTATAACTTTCACTAAAAGACCTTCACATCAATTAAATTAAGTAAGTATTCACCATAACCACTTTTACGCAATGGCTCAGCAATTTCACGAAGTTTTTCTTCACTCAACCAACCATTTCGGAAAGCTACTTCTTCTGGACAATTAATTTTTAATCCCTGACGTTTTTCAATAGTAGAAATAAAATTCGCTGCAGCTAATAAATCATCATGAGTCCCTGTATCAAGCCAAGCGGTACCACGTCCCATAATTTCAACTTTTAGCTCACCAGCTTTTAGGTATTGGTCAATAACATCAGTTATTTCTAATTCACCACGAGCAGATGGTTTAACATTTTTTGCGTATTCAACCACACGTTTATCAAAGAAGTACAAACCTGGCACTGCGTAATTAGATTTTGGTACTTCGGGTTTTTCTTCAATAGAAACAGCTGTTCCAGAATCGTCGAATTCTACTACACCATAAGAACGAGGATTTGATACGTGATAACCAAACACAGTACCGCCAGATTGTTGAGCATTAGCGCTCTGTAATGACTTCGTTAGATCATGGCCATAAAACATATTATCGCCAAGTACAAGCGTGGCAGCAGAACCCGCTAGAAACTCTTCGGCAAGAATAAATGCTTGAGCTAAACCATCAGGGCTAGGTTGTACTTTGTAAGATATGGAAACACCAAAGTTCTCACCATTACCAAGTAAATTTTCAAAACGATTAATTTCTTCAGGTGTCGATATAATAAGAATGTCTTGAATGCCCGCTTGCATTAACGTTGCTAATGGGTAATAAACCATGGGTTTGTCGTAAACCGGCATCAATTGTTTACTGACAACTTTTGTTAATGGGTAGAGTCTGGTACCACTACCACCTGCTAATATAATTCCTTTTCTCATTAGTTTCTCAATCTGATTATTGGATCTGAGCTTATTTCAAAACCTGAATAATTATTTAAATAAATTGAAATATTGTTGTTTAACAATTTTCCATGTGTAACGCCTTTGAGCGATTTCCTTCATAGCATACGCATTATTTATTAGAACTGAATCGTTGATCTGTAAGACGAGTTCTTTAGTATTGTTAAAAAAACTAGCTTCATTTTCAGTCGATGCCCTATTGTAGTTACAATTGAATGCCATTATATTTTTATTAAAATGCATCATTTCAACTAATGAAGGGTTTGTTCCCCCTGCAGAGTGACCATGTACATAAAAGCTACACTTTTGACGAATTTCAAAAAGTTTACTTATATCATAAATAGGATCAACAATTTCTATATTATCAAACTGTTGGTATTTAGCTTTCATTCTTTGCCCAAAGTGACTTTTATTCCAATTACCTATAAACTTTAGTTTTTTGTTCGTTTGCCCAAAGGCTGCCAAAATCAGTTCAACATTGTTTTCAGGTTCAATACGACACAATGCCAATGCATATCCGTCATCAGAGATATTCAGAGTGGTTATTACAGCATGATCCCCTCCGTAAGCAATTATTTCTGATTCAACCTTATATTCAGCTTTCACGTAATCAGCTATTGCTTCATTATCTGTTACTACAACATCAGAGTGTTTTACAGCTAATTTTTCAGAATACTTTAAAAACCGTTTAATCAAATTATTCCACTTTGTTCGTTTCCACTCTAACCCATCAATGTTTGTGATGACTTTTGCTTTAGAAAACAAACGAATAACAGGTAAAAAGATAGCTCCTGATACACCTAAAAGCAAAATATTATCTGACCCTTTATATACAGCATGACACAACGACCAAATATCATAAGGTATGCTCTGAACGCCATTAGCATTTAAAGGTATATAATGAAGTTTTGCATTTTTGTATGTTGAAATCTTTTTTGAATAGCATTTTGATGAACAATAAACCGTTATACTTTTAGCTTCTTCATTTTCATCTAGTAAATTTTCTACTAAAGATTCAAATCCTCCATAACATGCTGGTACGCCAACTGTTCCGACTATAGATAGCTTCATTTACTGTTATCCAACGCTAGTTTATATGCAGAAAATGTTTGGGTAGCGGTATGCTCCCATGTAAAATTATTGATAATTCTATTTTTAAATTCTAAATTGACTTCTGAATTCATTACTTCAATAACACCATTGCGGATAGACTCAATATCATCAGGTTCACAATACGTGGCATAATTTTCAAAATAATAACTAGTATCACCTCTATTGGTAACTAATACATTGCAATTCATAACACCTGCTTCTAGGGTGGACAAGCCAGGGGTTTCCATCCACGAGATCAAAGCATGAGCTTTGGCTACTTTATAAAGTTCAGCAAGTTCTGCATGGGAAACATGATTTATAAAAACCACATTATCACCAGCTTCTTGGATACACTTTTCATAGTATTTTTGGCTATTAGGACTAGGTTTTCCTACGATGACCAATTTATAAGGTAAACCTTTAACAGCTCTTATTAGCTGAAGCTGACATTTTCTAATTTCTATTCTAGCCGCAGATAAAAGACATCCTTTATACTCTTCATACTTACCAACTTGAACTTTGTTATAATCAAAGACTTTTAAATCAACTGCATTTGCTATTGATACCCCCAATGCGTTAGGTATACGCATATCTTCTTTAACTCGTTTTAGCTCTGTTGGACTATTAGGTAATAAAACATTAACACTAGAAGCAATTTGTTTTTGACTTCCATAATGCCCTTTCAAAATATAGGACAGCATCCCCCGATGAAAGTTAAAATTCAGAAATATCCTAGACAAAGATTTTAAATATTCCACTTTATATTCAGATACATTGTTTGCAATCCAGCCTTGTAAACCTGTTCGGGTCTTACGATCACATTCATTGTAACTTCCCCATATAGTTGAGAGTACACATGGAATTCCAAGTTTCTTAGCTCTGCGTACATTTAAAATAAGATCTTGAGGGTTTCTCAAGTTAAAAAAATGAATTAAATCATAACCACTTAATTCAGGAACAGGACTAATAGCAATGTCAATAATACAGCCTAATTTTTGTAAATACTCTTTAGTTTTTTGAAGTTGAACAGTGTCACCTCCAGGGCCAGAAAAAACAGTTGGCCGAGTAATAAAAAGAACTTTCATAACTTCCTCAGTACAAGTAATAGATATCGCAAGTAAACTTACATATCACTAAATATAATTTCTAATTCATTGTATTTAAATTTATTATCTTTAAAAGCATCAAATACCTTTAAAGACCCATAAACACTCAAATGTTTCCCATCAAGTGATATTGGAACCCCTTCTTTACTCATATGTAATGGCTTATTGTTACTAAAAAACAAATGACTCCTCTCAATGTAAGTTACATTTGGTAAAGATAATGCCAATTTACTTAACTTAGAATAAAATCCATTTTTTAATAGATCTTTCATTCCAAAAAACATTTCAGGTTCTATTTTTGTACCAAGAATCGAACTGTATTTAAAACGTTTAGTAATATCAACTTCATAGGTGAATGGTGGCGGCATCAAAAAAACTTGTTTAACATTCTTAGAGGCAAAATTAATAAAGTCAATAACCTCTTTGATATTAAGACTATTTAAAGAAGCAGAAATAATAACAAAATCATAATCATAAATATTCAATTCTGTATAAACTCTGTTTATTTTACATTGCCTAACACTATTTAAGTTAGTACTAATTAAACTTTTAGTTAAACTAGGGTGACACCAGTTCGAAGTAATAGAATTAATTTTCAAGTCAAATGACTTTCCTAGCTCATCCCAAAAAGGTTCATAATGCCCTGCATAAGAATCACCAATTAACAGACCTGTAGTTCTTGAGTCAACATTTCCAATATGGCAGTTGGTACCGTCAAATGAGGGTTCAAGGTTTTTAATTGTAGCTACAGAATAAAAGCAATAGTTATTAACTATTGATGGCATCACAAGATCATTAAATTTCACTTCATGATTACTGTTAACTCTGTTTTGAAAACCATCTTGTTGATAAATGTAGGCACCGAGACCAGCAACAAGACATGAGACTAATACCAAAAGAAATGTTGCTATATATTTGCTTGTTTTCTTGAACAGTTTTTGAGTTTTTAATTCAACGAGAATAAACGACATATAACCAAAGACAAAAGAAAGTAACAATCCTCCTAAAACAACCATCGGCTTATGTAATTGATTTGTTAGATTTAGTGCTACGACTATAGGCCAATGCCATAAATAAACTGAATATGATATCTTTCCGATTTGAGCCAATATTAAACTTTTCGAAATAAAGGATCGTTCATCATTCGCAATAATAACAAAAGTAGTGCCTAAAACAGGTAACAATGCTAAATAACCGGGCCATAAATTATCTTGATCCAAAAAATAAATGCTTAGAAAAATGACAGTAATGCCTAAAAAACTCAAGGCAGAAGATAGTTTACGAGATAAATTCACTGGATAAAGGATGATTAAGCCACCAAGTAACATTTCCCACGCTCTGGACGGTAGTAAATAAAAGCTCTCAGTTGGATAGACCCCTGAATAATGAATAGATAAGAACAGAGATAATAAGCAAAGTGAACACAAAGATATTTTAATCCACCGTTCAGGAAACATAAATTTTAAAAGTATTATTACCAGTGGATATACAATATAAAACTGCCATTCTACAGATAGTGACCATGTGTGTAATAGCCACTTATCATGAGCATTACCAGCGAAATAATCACCAGTCTGAATCCAATAAATAACATTAGATAAAAAAGCGATGCTCGAAGTCACATGTTTACCTAGCTCTTTATAATCTTCAGCTAAAAAATAAAACCAACCGAAAACCAATAAAAACATACACAATACTAATAAAGCGGGAATAATTCGTTTAGCTCGGTCTATATAAAAATCTAAAACAGAAAGCGTTCCGTTATTAAGTCTTTTAAATATAATTCCTGTCATCAAATAACCTGAGATTACAAAAAATATATCTACACCAACAAATCCTCCACCGAATGTATCAATTTGAAAGTGATAAAGAATTACACTCAAGACAGCTATAGCTCGCAGGCTATTTATATCATTTCTAAATATCATTATGTTCCTATAAAAGATAAAGCACTATGAGTACTTATATATGTAATTTTAGACTTTGTGTGTAAAACCCTAATTTAGTTTTAACTATAAAGAAGGGGACAATATACTGAAAAACAGAAGACAAAGAAATAGCAACCACAAGCCCCTCCACACCAAAGAAATAGGACAAAGTTAATGTTAATGGTATGGATAAAACTAAATTGATTGAATTTGAGTTTCTAATCGATTTTTGGTTTTCTGTCATCATTAAAAGATATTGACATGGGCCAACTAATAAAGAAAAGAATGGTCCCAGAGCTAATACTAATAAGAACCAATATCCATCAATAAATTCATTACCAAAAAGAGATAGTAACTTTTCACCTAAAAAGAATAAAAACATCATTATACAAACAGCCAAAACAGCTAATATTCTTGTAACTTTCTTGGCAAATTGCATTAGTAAATCACTATTTCCAGATGCATGATATTTTGAAAAGTATGATGCAGAGTAAACATTAACTGAGGAAATAAGAATATTTAAAATCAAACATAGTCTCCCACTAACTGAAATCAAAGCTATTTCACCAGATGTACAGTATTTGACACCGAGGAGTATCAGTCCAGAAGAAAGACCAACGTTAACAATATTGATTAACCAAAAATCTAAGCATTCTTTAGGGTACCTAAATTTATTACTCTTATTAAATAAAAGCAATTTACTTTTGGTTAGTTGAAAAACTGTAAAAATCAGAACGGTTATATTTAACCCATTTGCTATTCCAAAAAGTATGATTATGTTTATGCTTGATAAAGAATCTTTTATTATGAGACTTAAGGATACAAATAATATAACCAATAAGGGAACAAATACATTTACAAAAAACGTACCTGATAAACTACGACCAAGCCCTAATAAGCAAGAAATCAAGAGAGAAGATAATGATAATAATGGTAGTATAAACGCACAAACCTGAAGTAAGCGCTCAACCTCTACTTTGTTCATTAATCCTGCTATTTCAGAAGCAAAGGAGAAAATCAAGAAGCTTAAAGCAACACTTACAAAAGAAACAATTATTAATAAATTAATAAAAACACATACAAATTCTTTTGGTTCTTTTTCGTATATTGAAGATGTAGTATGTAATATTTTCTCAGGGGCACCCAGAGTACAAACTCCTGTTAAGATTGCGACAAAAGAGATAGCAATAAAATACAAACCACTTTCATCTACACCTAATACCCTTATGATTAACATCGTTGATAAAAAAGCTAAAAAAGAACCAAGCAGACGAAATCCGAATACCGAAAACAATTGAAATAACATTCTACTTCCTAAGCCGAAGCAACAACGTAGTTTCTAAAATATTTAATATAAAAAGTACTCGCACCTAAAAGAAACCAAAATATACACTTGTTCCATAAGCTTCCCATCATCGAAACTGTAAGCATGAAACAAATAGATAAAAATATAGACATATAAAAGTACGAATTATACCGTACATAAATCCTAATAGCTTGTAGCATTAACTTGAAAGGGTAATAGAAGAAAACAGAAACTAAAACCAAGCCTCCATAATATAATATAAATAATATCAAACTACCTGCAGGATCTTCAATATCTACCCCCATAAAAAAAGTAGTTATGAATAATTTTGAAGCCCACCCTTGCCCAAAGACCCAGTTAAATCTATCGTCCATAATATTCTCGATCGTTAATAGAATATCAGTCATCCTATATAAGTATGAAACATCACTTGATACCGTATTCTGTATGTTGAACATCCCTGAGAATCTATCGATGATATACGTGTTCCCAATAACAAGAAATATTGATAATGCAATAAATGAAAATACCGACACCCAACCAAATAACTTAAATAAACGAGCAAACTCTTTTACAGGTTTAAACCGCTTACTTGCTATGAGCAATTTCAAAGAAAAAAGTAAAGCCATGAAGAGAATACAAACCACGATTGCAATAATAGCTGATCTAGTTTGTACAAGAATAAAAGCTATTACGATGATAAGTAACCCTTTAAATGCCTTAGGGTTATTAAGATATAAGGGGAGAGTAAATATAATTGATATCCCTAACATTTTCCCATTGACATCAGACTCAAATGAAAACGCTGGCATTCTATTTATTTCAACTTGGCCATGCTGAATTTCTGTAAACGATATATTAATGCCGAATATGTTAAAAACAACAAATTGCAACAAAGTAAATACCGCAATAAAAACACCAAACTTATATATGTAAAGGGTAAATTCATTTGGAGAAATATTCGCCCTTTTTATTATCACAAAGGTTACTAGTGCACCTAAAATCATGGATAAAGGCAATAATAAGCTTATCAACAATGAATAATCATCAATTCTCAGACAAGCAAATAGTGTTGACAAGAAAATACTAAAAAATAAAAAAAAATACCACTGCATGGAACCAATATTTGCAAGAATAGCTTTTATATAAAATAGACCAATAATAATTATTAGAATATTGGAAATAAAAATCGCCTGCCCGCTGACATCGATCTGAATAAAATTTAATAAAAAGCTTCCAATTAGTAGCAGTAAAAAGTTTATTCGATGAGATTTTGATATATGCATTAATATTTATTACTAAGTTTAATTTTGTACTTTACCTAATCTGAACTAAGTTTATCGCGTAAAAACACTCTAGATAAACAGAAGAAAAGAAAAGATGAGAAACTAAAAAGTTTATTTTTATTGTATGGCAAAACATATATATTGAAAAATCTTTCCGGATCAACCGTGCATGTTAATGCTTCCAAGTCGAATAGAAAGTAAACATTATTCATATTTTTCCTAATATTATAAATTTTAAAATCACCATGTATTACTCCAGTGGACTTAAAGTGATTATAATATCTTTCCACGAATGACGTTAAAGTAAATATATCCAATAATGTTATTTTCATTAAGTTATCGACATAATCACTTTCTATTATAAGGATGCAACCATCTTTTTCATCAATTTCAATAGAAACAATATTTTCAAGCTCAAATGGTGAGTTTTTAATCTTCGCCATTTGCTGTGTTTTCAGCCCATACAGATAAGAGATATTACGCTTAAACTCCTTAGCATCATACATTGTCTTAAACTTTAAAAACTTGATAACACGCTTGTTTGATTTATCTATAATGGTAACTTTGGTATAAGTATCCTCTTCACCCAAAATTATAAAAGAGGTATCATTTATATCATTATAATTTACCCAACCTAATTCCCTTTCTAAGTGGCATTCAGGAATAGTTTTTTTTGGTGCTAACACGAATAAAATGAAGTTCTTAAAAAGCGAGAGTACATTCATAAAAAAAAGTACATCTATTTTGAAGTAGCTTTCTGAGGCATCGATTATAAATTTAGGTTTACCACCCGAATATAGGATTTTATATCTATTCATCAATATAATCTAATATGGTTTGTGAAATAATTGGCCATGTTTTATCATCTAATTCTTCATACGCACTAGTTATATACTGTTCTTTATTAACAAGCTCTTTTTTAATTAGTTTGGCAAATCCCTTTATATTATTTTCAATATTATCTGTGGGTGAAAATTTTATTGCAGATAAACTAGATGGAAATTGTCTCATACCTGAAATATCGTAACAAGATAATAAACAGCCATATGTTAACGCTTCGAAAATGGCATGACTCCCACCTTCCTTAACAGTACAAGTTAACATAACGTCGCTATTTTTTAAGATACCAAGTACCTCATCTCGTTTAACTTTTCCGAGAAAGATAACAAAGTCAGATTCATATTTTGCTTTTAGCTGTGAAAAAAGAGGGCCACCCCCAACTAATTTATATGTATATATATTGTCCATTGTATAATTTAAATAATTAAAAGTTTCTATTGCAACAGATATGTTTTTCGATTCTATGAATCTTGAAATATTTACAAAAGTAGAAATTTCTTCTGAGTCACGTAAAATTCGATTCGCCCTATTATCTTCATCTACGCCTGTTTCTAATAAAACAAGTGTTTTATGATGAAACTTATGAGGTATGAGTTTAAAGGTATCTTCTGTTCTAACTATTATTTTATTTGCTCTTTTTAAACTTATATAAAGAATAAAGTTAAATTTTGTAGATAAATTTAGAATCTGATGAAGGTATGACTTAAGCCTCTCCTTCAGGGAGCAATCAATTAGATACTTGGTTTCAACGTAAGCCCCCCCCCCTAACGGCCCAATGCTATATTGATGATTCAATAACCAAAGAAAATGCGGCAAATGAAGATTACCAAACGTTATATGATGAACAGGGATTGATGCACTAAAATTCTTCTTAATATACATGTAAGCTTTTATTTGCCAAAAAATATAGTACAAATATGAAAACGAACCTTTCTTCTTAAAAAACATAAACTTATCATTTTCAATAAAATGATAATGACAATTAAGATTTATAGAGTTCTCAATGTCTTTTCGATTAGCTTCTCGAGTTATTACATGTAATTTCCCATTGACATAGTTAGCTGCGTTTTCAGCAACCTTCCACCCTAATAAATGCTCTCCGCCTGAATTAGGTTCACACGAATAGGCAACAAAAATTAATTCTTTCATTTAATATCGTCAATATTTATTGAGATGGCTGTAATTATTGAGTTTCGAAGTGACTGTATACTTTCCTCTAGTACATCATTATTTATAACATCATGTTTAGACCAATATTCTTTTGATTTAAGATATTTAGATTGTAGTAAAGTTGCATCTGCTAAACTGAGTTCTCCCTTTCTAGAAACAGCATCCTCAGGTTGAACAGTTATATATATTGTCCGACTTGGCTTAGGGACACCTAGTTTATATACCATTTTGACTATTTTTTCATTTAACTTTAAAGCAGATCTTTCTTGGTCAACTAAAAAATCAAAAAAATACCTATCGTATACCACTATTTTGTCTCGTCTAAAGTGATTAGCGTGTTTAATTCTAAAGAAAACCGAGTAGTCAAGCACATAATATAGGAATTTCAAATAAGAAATAAGCGCACTCGATTGCTTTCCCGTTCGTGGGTTTTCAAGGTTATTTTCTTTATCTATTGTACTTTTATTTCGATTAAGTAGATCAGATACATGAGGCATAACTCTAGGTCGATGATGTTCTAAAATAAACCTGCCGCTTATTGATTTAAAATATGATGGACTTCTTTTTATTACTTCATCAATCAATGTTGATTTTCCAGAACCATCAATGCCTGCGACAGCAATAAAACGATTATTGCTACTTATTCTTTTAACTTCTGTGAATAGATGATTGATTAAGTTTTGGGTTGTTGATACAAGACCAAATTTTTTAACATTCATCGAAAGCAATTGTTTGAAATATTTACTTCTATTTCCCTGTAAGTTGATTTTTTTAGTCCGACAAAACTCTATATCAGAAATAATGGATCCAAAATGAGAAAACTGCTTTATAAATATCGATATGTCATTATTTATTAATAACTTTTGATATTTAACTTTAAGTTTCCCTCCACTTAAGAAGGTTTTCATCACTGTTAAAAATGTTTCGAATTCAGTGCTAAGAACTCGTATTTCATTAGAATTTTCTATAGTGTTTTTGTAAAGCTCTTCAAAGGTTAAATATCTTATGCCACCGCCACTGTAATCAAAGAAGAAATCCAATTTAACGGGTTCTAACTCATCGTTAAAGCTGTAGAAGGTATAGCAGCGAATACCATAAAACTCGCTAACCTCTACCCTAGAGTATGACAATCTTTTCAGCTCATATTTTATTTCATGGAGTATTTGGCTAAAATCTTCTTCTTCGACTAATAAATCGATATCATTACTTGAGTTATCATAGGGTAACCCATCAGCATTTCTTAATACACAATAACGATACTTTCTTAATATAGTAAAAACTGAATTATATATATCAAACATTGAATAACTTATTATATTGTAATTTATATTTATGAATTAAGCTCTTCCAATGAAATTCTTTTTCTACTAAGTCTAGAGCATTTCTTGACAGCTTTTCACGTAATTCAGAATCTTCATAAAGTTCTTGTATTTTATTAGCAATATCTTCAGAAAATGGTTCGACCACTTCAAAAGCTTTGTGTTTAGAATAATAGTTCATATTACACTGTCTTGAAATTATACTTGGCTTTCCGCACGCCAGTGCATCAAGTATTGAAAATGAAATCCCTTCACTAAATGAAGGCTGCAGGTAAACATCTGATTTTATGATGTAATTATATTTTTCAACACCAAATTTAGAGCCGTGAAAGGTAATATTGTCACTTAGATCTAATAAAACAATCAATTTTTGTATTCTATTCAAATACTCCTTATTGCCTTCACCAACAATATTAAGTTTTATTAAACTTTTAATACTATCAGGTAATAAAGAAATGGACTCAACCATACCAATTAAATTCTTATCTGGCCTTAATCGACCAACCCACACTAAATTAAAATAATGATCATCATAAGGTGACAATAGCTCTTTAGACTTGTCTATTAAATTTAATTCAGTATCTGATATACCATTCGGAATTACAAAGATTTCATTTTTCAATCCGAGTTCACGTAGTATAAATTTTTCTTCATAACATAGGGCATGTATAGCACGTGCATTCTTAAGGTATTCAAATTCTGTTGTTTTTAAGGCTATTTTCTTTTTTAACGAATCTATTCGATCCGGTGTATATGCTGCATGTGTGGTTATAATATAGTTATGATTGTTTTTAATTATTTCTTTTGCAAAGCAGTTTTTATCTTGAAGCCACATCAAATGAAAATGAAAAATCGTATTTTTAGTTTCTTTAACTTCAGTTTTCAATTCTTGGCCAATAAAAAGCTTATTCCGAGGAAACAACTCAACTTTTAGGCCACATTCTCTTTCATGTACTGTTTTGGCTGTGACTCTGTCATCAAATGATATTATTGTATTAGAAATATCATTATTTAAATATTTATTAATATTATAAACAGTCCTTGTTATACCATTATCTCCATCTGGGTTCACTCTTCCATGGGTTACTTGTACTACATTCATCGTTTGTTCCTAATTATCATATAAAACATTTTAAAGTAAGTAACTAAATTTTACTGAGTAAAATTTTTATTATTATATTACTAGCTTGCCCACTACCATAGGGGTTATGAGCTGAACTCATGTTTTTATAGGTTTCTTCATCTTCCATCAATTTACTAATTTCAGTGGTAATTACATCAACTTCAGTTCCTACCAATTTAACAGTACCAGCCTCTAAAGCTTCCGGTCGCTCTGTAGTATTTCGCATAACTAAAACCGGCTTCCCTAATGAGGGTGCTTCTTCTTGAATTCCACCAGAGTCAGTTATTATGATATATGAACGAGTCATCAAATAGATAAACGATAAATATTCTTGCGGCTCAATTAAATATATATTATCAATACCACTTAATATGCGATTTACCGGTTCACGAACATTAGGGTTTAAATGCATTGGATAAAGTATTTGTGCGCTAGGATACCTTTTAGCTGTTAAGGCTAACGCTTCACATATGCATTCAAAACCGTCACCAAAACTTTCTCGCCTATGCCCCGTTACTAAGATCATCTTTTTAGTGTCATCAAGCATTGGAAATTTTTCAGTTAACAACTTACTTAAATCTTTATCTTTTTCAATTCTATTTTTTATCATTAACAAAGCGTCAATAACAGTATTACCTGTTACATAGATATTTTCTGCTGAGTAATTCTCTTTAAGTAAGTTTTGCTTAGAGGAATTTGTCGGCGCAAAATGGTATTTTGCTAAAGTAGCTGTGAGTTTACGATTACCTTCTTCTGGCCAAGGAGAGTATAAATCATTAGTACGCAAGCCTGCTTCTACATGACCAACAGAGATTTGTTCATAGTACGCAGCTAAGCTAGCAGCGAAACTCGTAGCAGTATCTCCATGAACTAACACAACATCAGGTTTAAATTCTTGTAATACTGGTTTTAGTTCTAGCAATATACGAGCAGTTACCTCGTTCAGCGTTTGCCCATTTTTCATTAAATCAAGATCATAATCAGGGGTAATTTTAAAAAGTTCTAGTACCTGGTCAAGCATTTCACGATGTTGGGCCGTAACACAAACTTTGGAATGAAATCGTTTGTCACTTGCAAGAGCTTTAACTAGAGGAGCCATTTTAATTGCTTCAGGACGGGTACCGAATACGGTTAAAATACGTTTTATAGTCATTTACTTTCTTAAATATCAATTAATTATTTGGAATAAATTTGAATTTTCAACATAAAAACCCAAACTTTTTTTTATCACTTGAAAAAGTGTCAACGCTGAGACATATTTATAAGTACCCAACTAACACTTATCTGTTTTAAATCATTTAACTCTATGAGCATAATCAACTACACATGAATCAGTGGAAATATCATTCATCCATTCTAATTGAAGTAATAATTGTACTAATTTGATTATTGTCATAATTCATTGATTCTCCTAATAAGTGACCGACCTTAACCTTGGACTTAGTCACTGCAATATATTATGTATAATTGCATAAGTTCAACTCAAAAGGAAATAGCTATTTAATCAGTTCAAAACTTGCTATTTTTCTGATTATCGCTACATACAAAATAAAAATAAAAATAAAACCTGTAAGCATTAATACTTCTGGAATACTAAAATACTCACCGGCTAAACCAACAATCGACATTGAAACAGCAGATGTAGAAATGATGGCTAATGTTTGTCGGCTACTAAAGCCTACGCGTTGAAGTATATGGTGAAGGTGCCCTCTATCAGGTTTAAAGGGTGATTTTCCATTTTTATAACGACGTACAACAAGTGCTAACATGTCCATTAATGGTATAGCGCAAATCCATAAAGCTGCTACTGGGCGAAATGAATGATTCTCATTTTGAGTACCCATGGTAAGTAACCAAATAACACTTAAACCAATAAACATGCTACCAGCGTCACCCATAAAAATCTTTTTGCTTTTCTTAGTTAAACCAAGATTAAAAATCAAATATGGCATGATTGCTGTGGCTAATATTAATGGATAACTTATGTAATCTGTTTGACCACTCATAATAAATAGAATAGCTATAGCCGCAAAAGTGTTAATACTTAGACTACCAATCAGCCCATCAATTCCGTCAACCATATTAAATGCGTTAATAACAACAATAATCCCCAAATAAGTAAATATAATACCTAAGGGTCCTAATGCAACATCTCCTAAACCAAACAAATCACCAAGGTTAGAAATGTAACCGCCCACACCATAGATCATCAAACTAGCAACAATCAGTTGACCTATAATTCTTATACGTACTTTTAAGTCAAACTTATCGTCAACTGCTCCAATAAAAACCATCATTGCTGAAGCAATTAGATACATTCTTAATTCTAAAGTGTTTGGCAACCATAACAGACTTGCCATAAGCACAGCGATAAATATAGAAATCCCACCAACAAGAGGGATATGACCCGCATGTAATTTTCGTTCACTAGGTTTGTCAACTAAACCGACCTCTATTGCCATCGGTTTAAAAAACTTGATTGCAACAAAAGCAAAAAAAAATGCAGTGATTGCTGAAGTTAGTACTTCCATATATAAGCCCATATATTATTATGCTAAAACACCTTCGTTAGGTTTAGTTCATTTTTGATTATTTGCAAAATATCTAATAAGAATAATGATTATTGAAAACACACCACCAAACAACGTACCAAGCACTACAATTATTGCACGATTAGGTTTAGCCTTTTCTTCAGGCACTTGAGCTGGGTCAATGGTTTTGAGAACATACTCCGATGATACTTTGGTTAACATCATATTTTTCGTTTGCTCTTCAATCAATTGATAAAAAACAGTTTCCATTGCACTTACTTCTGTTTTCAGTAGCTGATTTGTTAAGTAATCTATTGATGAACGGGCTTCTTTTTCATCTTTCTCTCGCATGTAATTATTTACATCGCTGACCAACCAAATCAGCCATTGCTTAGCCAGCTCTGGTGAATAGAATTCAATACTTATTGTGACAAGTGATGTGGTCTCATCTTGCGTTGTGCTGATTAAGTTTGAAAACTCTTGATACGCTTCCCAATATGATGGCACAACTGTTTGAGGGTATGTAACGTCTCTTATCCATTTATTTGTATTTCGATCATAAATATCGTTATCTAAAATCAGTTTGTTTTCGACTTGATCCCATTTTTTAGCTGCCATTAATGGTAATAATAACTCGTGTTTCGCTATGTATGTTTCAAGGAATGCTCTTGATTTTATTATTTCTAATGCCAGAACTGTTTTATCAGCGCCACCACCACCTAAGCTAATACCGGCAAGACTAGCTAAACCACCAAATTGCCCCGCAAGAGCCCCTATACCTCCTCCGCCTTCATTAGAAGCTGGAGAAAGTAATACGGAAGCTTTGTAAACATCTGGTTTTGATAGTGCAAAAGTAATAGATGCTATGGAAAAGATGAATGACAAAGCTATGATTTGAAACTTCCCACCCCAAATTGCCCGCCAAATCTCTGACAAGTCTATTTCATCATCTTTATTAAGTAAAACCTGTTGTTCTGACATTTGCCCTACTACTTCAGGGGAGAATGAAGTACGCATAGATTGTTCATTATTTGGCTGGTATTCTGATTTATCTGGCACTTGAAGGAATTCCATTTTATCTATTTTGGCTAATTTTACGTTTATGACTTTAAAACGAGTGGATTATACTTTATTTATTAATGTAGTGTAAAGACTGGTTACTGCTTAATTTAAATAACTTTGTTTGTAACTTTAGTTATTGATTTTTTGTTTAGATTTAAGCACCAATACTATTTGTTTTAATTAGCGTCGTCATGCTGTGACCTGATCAACTAATTTCCTTCATTCTGAATTTATTCATAAAACTTTTTAGCGAGTTTAGATATTTGTACCCAGTCATTATTAATTAGTGATTGTTTTTGCTTTTTATTCCATCGTCTCATTTCCTTTTCTATAGTCTTCGCTTCTTGTTCAGTATTAAACTTTTGTTGGTGGACTAATTTAACAGGTAAATTTACATTTATTCCAGCGAGTAACTTTTTGTATTTATCATATTTTGCCAGAACAATTGCTAGCTCATCACAGCAACCGGTGTGGTACGTTCCATCCATAGACTGTAAAATATATACATATACTATTGTGTTCATTTAAAAAACCTTTTTTTTACAACTTATTTACATAACCAGTATTGTAGTTAGCCTTTTATTCTTTGCCAGTTTATATCTTAGATTATTTTTGTTTGCTGAGTTATTTTTTGTATTTGGATGCTTAATATTATTCAGTACGTTCTTGCTTTTGTTCTGTGACCACTAGAACCTGAAACACAGGTGTATGATTCTTGACGAAAACTGAGTACTGCATCTATGTAAGCAAGACCACCGTGACGGGTGGAATTTACTGATTTCTATATTTTAACCGTCGTCATACTTAACTTATTTTAGCATTTGTGTTTATTCCTTTAACTACGAGATCTAGAAACAAGCTCAGGATGACGTTTGGTGTTTTACTGGTTAGTGTTTTACTGGTTTCTATAGTCTAACCATCGTCATGCTGAATTTATTTCAGTGTCTGTGTTTAGTCTCTTAACTGCGAGTTCCTGAAACAAGCTCAGGATGACGGTTGGTGTTGTACTGATTAGTGTTTTACTGGTTTCTCTAGTCTAACCACCGTCATTCTGAGTTTATTTTAGTATCTGTATTTTGATTTGTAAGAACCAGATCCTCAAACACAGGTTTATAGTCCTGACTAAACCTAAATACCTACATCCTTGTTGGCTATTTCTGGATGAACTTTCATTGTTTATTAGTTGTTTTTACTGAGGTCAAGCCATTGCGGGTTAACTTGTTCAATTAAATTATTTTTCCATTATCTTCGCAAATATTTTAATTGTTTTTCACGAGATATTGCACCGTACATGTTTTCGAATGAATCGAAATATACTAATTTTGTTAGGTTGTATTTACTGGTAAAACCTGAAATGATTTTTATCTTATGTTGGTATAGTCTTTGAGATAACTTACTTGTTACACCAACGTATAAAGTCGTGTCTCTATTATTAGCCATGATGTAAATATGGGGATGCTTCATACTGATTTCCTTTTCAGTGTAAAACATATTATAGAGTAACATCCTGAAGATGTTTTGATTGCAGTTGGATAATGAGTATCCGATGTTGTCATGCTGAATTAATTTCAGTATCCGTATTTAGTCTTTTAAGTGCGATATCCTGAAACAAGTTCAGGATGACGGTGAGTGGTGCATTGGTTGGTGTTGCTCTGTCTGTTATTAACTCGCTGTCGTCATGTTGAATTACCTAGAAGGATGTAGAAATTAGATTTAGTATGGAACTATAAACCTGTATTTCATTATCTGGTTTTTGTTTGTAGGTATGAGCCTGACATTTATCCATAGTTTTGATTATTTCTGATACACCTGTATCACGCTGTAATGCATTAACAGCCTTTTCACAAAATGACACTAATGTTTGGTACTTTTTATTTTTCACTATAGTTTTAATAATTGATTTAGCTACTTTAAGGTAGTCTTGTACTAATGAATGACGTAAACCTATTATTTCTCTCCATTCAAATTACTTCGATTTCAGAGATAACACCAATATATTGTAAAGCAGCAAAAGTTTGGCAAGCATTTCAACCCGATTCCTTTTTAATTGACTTTTACCAATGTTTAGCTAAACCAATCGAGACTTAGGTAAGTAATAGCAATAAACGCTCTGTTGCTCTGTAGTATCTACTATTCAAAATGTCTACTTGGCTTAATTCATTCAGTTCAAGCTCGTATCCATTAAGGTGAAAAACTACTTATTTTAAATAAAGTTTTAAGCCTTGATCTACCATTCTGCTTCCTTCTTACTCTTTATTCTTAATAGTTTTAAACTCAAATACACTGCATATCCGTTGTATCTCATTAAGCTATCTTAATTTATTTTTCCTGTAAATCACTCTGCCATATTCCACAGTATTAAACGATAAATATACGGGCCATTATTAATATCTACAATAGATAACTTATTATCGGATATGTTTAATTGTGAGCACAAAATTGACAATAATTATTAAGGACGCACCTTTCAGTCTATATCAGTTAAGTCGAAATTTTTAAATGTTATAGCTATTACTATGTGATGTGCCTTTTGCTTGCGAGCCATACAGCTAGATGACTTCAACATCATCGATTCCTGATGCGTAATCAGTGATATGTTTAAGTATTCCGTTTATGTTTTGCATTTATAATAAATTTTCACAGTATGATATCTAGCCATTTCGGCGCTAAAACTTCGTATTGATAAGAGCTATTTGATGTTAATTTATTTAGTTTTACGTTTTACGAAATGTTGTAACAGGTACTAGATCCTGAAACAAGTTTAGGATGACGGTTACCGTTTAAGATGACTTGGCTGTTTCACTGGTTGTTATACCTTAGCTGTCGTCATGCTGAATTAGCTAAACGGATACAGGTACTTAGGTTTGGAACTATAAAACTGCATTTCAGTTCCAGTATTTAAGTCTTTATTTAGCCATAAAGTGAATATACCAAGGCATTGCTTTATCAATTCCTTGTTGAATTTTAAACTCAGGTTCAAAACCTAATAAGTTTCTTGCTTTAGAAATATCAGCTTGTGAGTGCAAAACATCACCAGCTCTAAAATCACGGTATATTGATGATTTATTGTAATTTACACCATTTGCTTTTAATGCAATTTTTAAACTGTTAAATAAAGTATTCAGGCTAGTTCTGTCACCTAACGCTACGTTATAAACTTGATTTTTTCCTGCTTCATCAGCTGTTGCAGCTAATATATTAGCTTGCACTGCATTTTCGACGAAACAAAAATCTCGACTTGTTTCACCGTCACCGTTTATGAATAAATCTTGGTTGTCGATCATAGCAGCGGTCCACTTTGGAATAACTGCGGCATAAGCACCATCTGGGTCTTGACGCTTACCAAATACATTAAAGTATCGCAGACCCGTCGCGTTTAAACCGTAGGTTTTGTTAAAAACTTCAGAATAAAGTTCGTTAACGTATTTCGTAACGGCATAGGGAGAAAGTGGTTTACCAATATTTTCTTCAACTTTAGGTAACGCTGGGTGGTCGCCATAAGTTGAACTTGAAGCAGCATAAACAAAAGTGCTAACTTGTTCTTCTTTCGCGGCAGTCAGCATATTCACAAAACCTGTAATATTTGCTGAGTTAGTTAATATTGGATCCGCAATTGAGCGTGG
>Ga0209396_1001588_pt1 | contig 24935 bp, 16 predicted proteins | sample GOMGulsemesocosm_6_FD_184638 | JGI IMG/M metagenome (GOLD analysis project Ga0209396, IMG submission 184638) | Methane-oxidizing microbial communities from mesocosms in the Gulf of Mexico - GOM8C Gulf of Mexico (SPAdes) (version 2) | ecosystem: Environmental > Aquatic > Marine > Cold seeps... | reverse complement strand
GTACGCTCCTGGGCGGCTAAAGGTGTATTGCCTGCAACAACAACCGCAGGTGGACATCGACGTTTTCTTAAAAGCGATGTCGAGGCGTTTGCCAGATCACGAGGTGTTGCAGTTGTTGAGCAACCTTCTGGCCTAGTGCGTTTACTTATTGTGGATGATGACGTGCAGCTTGGAGAATATTTGTTTGAATTACTTGAAGATTTGCCCGGTATTGAAGCCGTAAAGGTTGCTACGGATGGTTTTGAGGCTGGCCAGCAGGTACACGTTTTCAAACCTACTGTGGTGCTGCTTGATCTGATGATGCCGGGAATGGATGGTTTTGAGGTGTGCTCTCGCCTGAAGGCAAATAGCGATACTCAAGACATTCGGGTGATAGGGATGACGGGGTATGCCAGCAATGAAAATTTAAACAAAATAAAGGCGGTAGGGGCGGAGTGTTGTTTAGCCAAACCCCTGGATAAAGAAAGCCTTTTTTCAGCGTTAGGGCTCTGACTTTGAGCTTGTGGCTAGGGGTCATAAATGGATATTTCTGTGAACGATATACCCAAAGAAAGTTTTAATGTATTGGTTGTTGATGATGAGTCAGCACATAGAGCACTTGAGCGAGAAATCCTCCAGTCAGTCGGTTTCAACGTTGTTGAGGCCGAAAGTGGTTATGACGTTATGCCTTTGCTCGCAGCTAATGATTTTGACGCGGTGCTTCTTGACCAGCGCATGCCAGGCATGACCGGGGATGAGGTTTGCCGAAATATTCGATTGAATACAAAGCATTCCTTGCTGCCTATTATTGTTGTTACCGGCTGTTGTGATGACCAGACGTTGTCTGAAAGCCTTCAGGCGGGAGCCAATGATTTTATTCGTAAGCCCTATAGCACCGTTGAATTTTTGGCCAGAATACATTCGGCGGTACGCCAAAAGCGTAAAACAGATGAGCTAGATAATGCCGAAACATTACTGCTTACTTTGGCTCGGATGGTCGAGGCTAAGGATAAAGATACCGGTAATCACTGCTCCAGATTAGCCTATTCCGCAGCTGCATTTGGGCGTGTACTGGGGTTGTCCGCAGAGGATATTGACGTGCTGCGTTATGGTGGCGTGCTGCATGACATTGGCAAACTGGCTATTCCTGATTGTGTGCTATTGAAAAATGGACCATTGAATGACAGTGAATGGCAGGTGATGCGCCAGCATACGGTGGTAGGCTCTCAGTTATGTGGTGGCTTGAAAAGCATTGAAAGGGTTGTCCCTATCATCAGGTCGCATCATGAACGTTGGCAGGGCGGTGGCTATCCGGATAATCTGAAAGGTGAAGAAATCCCTCAGTTAGCCAGAGTGTTTCAGCTGGTTGATATCTATGATGCCCTGAGACATCCTCGCCCCTATAAGCCCGCATGGCCCCTAGAAAAAATCATCGCGTTGTTTGAAGAGGAAATAGATTCCGGATGGCGTGACCCTTTTCTTGGTGGCGAATTCGTGAAGATTTTGAAAAATTCTCCCGAGCTACTCATTCGTCCTGACGATGAAGAGCAAGATGAAAGCGAAGGGATTTTTGAAGAAATACAGAGCACCGGCGTACTGTCCTATCATCCTGTTTCAGCAATAGCGTCCTAGCCTACTCTTGAGTTGAGAGATTACTTTTCCCGATTGGTTTCCATCTATGCATCTTAATAATGCCATGTCCCGCTTTACGCGGCCCTTTCTTTTTATGCTGTTGTTCTTTTCCGTATTGGTACGGGCTGACGGTGCTGGTCAGGAACCACTGCGTGTTTCCAGCGAAGCAGATTTCCCCCCATACACCACAATTGATGCTGATGGTCAGCCAACGGGATTTGCCGTTGAACTGTTGAAGGCCGTTGCCGACGCGGAGGGTCTTGAACTCAAATGGAGCATTGACACGTGGGATAAAACCCTTAACTCGCTAGTGTCAGGCGATATTGACTTGGTACCAACACATGTAGAAACAACGGCGAGGGCGGAGAAGTTTTTATTCAGCGATACCTATATGCATGCCTACGATGCTATTTTTGTTCGTCGTGGCGATTATTCAATTGCTAGCCAGGCTGATGTTCTGAATCATAAAGTGATCGTTGTTCGTGATTATTATATGCACGAATATCTGGTTGGTCTTCACGCCGATGATCGCTTGATTATAGCCGAGACAGTAGCAGAGGGCATGGCCTGGTTGGCCGCCGGCGAAGGACGGGCTATGGTGATGTCTCGCCTAACGGGGTTACAAACTATTCGAGACTTGTCTATAGATAATGTAGAGGCCCTTGAAGAGCGGGTCGACTGGTATTCAATTAAGTATTCTTTTGGGGTGAGCAAACATAGACCCGAGTTATTGGCTTCTCTCAATCGAGGGCTAGCAAAAGTCCGCGCCGATGGAACCTATGACAAGCTGTTTGAAAAGTGGATTGCCAGTGCTGATCAAGTCGCTATCAAAAATGCCAAAGTCAGCAGGAATCTCGATATCATCCTCGCAATCTTTGCTACGTTCGTAGTCCTGGCTTTGATATTTATTTTTCTGTTAAGACGAATGGTGTCGATCAAAACGGCTGCACTATTGGCCGAAAGTGAAAAAAGGTACCAGATAGAAAAGCTTGTTGATCAAAATGAACGCCTTTTTCGGGGCGCTTTTGAGTCGACCATGCAGGGCATGGCACTACTGAGTGTGGATGGTGAGTGGATCAGGGTGAATCAAGCCCTCTGTGACCTGCAGGGCTCTTCTCAGTCAGAAATAATTGGCAGCTATATTGCTGCACGCCTCTATGAGAATGATCAAAAACAATATGCCTCCTCGGTTCAATCAATGCTCAGAGGTGAGCGAGAGAGCTTTTCCATGGAGCTCCAGTGTGTAAGTGACGGGGATTGGATCAGGGCTTTCTTTTATTTGATCAAAAATAATGACGGCCAAGGTCAGTATATCTTCGCGCAAATTCAGGATATTTCTGAAAAAAAGGCGGACGATGAAAAACTTAAAGCCTTGTTAAATGACCTGCAATTTTTGCAGAGCACAATTAACCGGCATGCCATTGTTTCGCGCACGGATGCTAAAGGCATCATTACCTCTGTGAATGAAAGTTTCTGCACGGTGAGTGGGTATTCCTCTGACGAGTTGATGGGCAGTGATCACAAGCTGGTCAAATCGGGTGTTCATAATAAAGGCTTTTATAAGGACCTTTGGGGAACGATAATTTCAGGAAACGTGTGGCAGGGAGAGGTCTGCAATCGCAGCAAGGATGGCTCTTTATACTGGGTCGCCACAACCATTGTTCCGCATATCGGGCCTGAGGGTAAACCCGACGCTTTCCTTTCTGTAAGAACAGATATTACTAAGCAGAAAAAAGCAGAAGAGCGGATACGTTCTGAAAGAGAATTTCTCCATACCACGCTTGAGAATATCAGTGATGGCATTGTCGTACTTGATGATAACGGCAAGGTGAAACTTGTTAATGCTGCGGCAAGAAATTACGTGGCTAATACTCAGGGCCTGCTGGAATGTCAGTCATCTGAAAAAACGTCTTCAATGCCCTGTAAATTAAACCGGATTATTAACGATACGTTGGTGGGCGCCACGTTAAATGAAGTCTCTATGACATTGCCATCAATCGATAATGCTGGCGTGCATGATTTTTTGGTCAATAGTCATCCGATAAAGGATAAAGAGGGTGTCCAGGTTGGTTGCTTGGTTTCAATGCATGATGTGACCGAGCAGCTTTCTACCGAAAAGCAACTTGTTGACTCTAACTTCCGCTTTAAAGCTTTTTTTGATAATGAAGCAATAGCGATTGATATTTTCGACAGTGATTACAATCTGCTCAATGTAAACCCTGCCTTTGAAAAAATGCTGGGGTATTCTTTGGCCGAGGCTAAAAAGCTGGGAATAAAGGGCATTACCCATCCGGATGACTGGGCGGTTTCGGACGCAAAATATCAGGACTTTATTAACGGCGTTGTTGATAGTTATCAAATTGAAAAGCGTTATATCCATAAAGATGGCTCGGTGATTTGGGGGCGTCTCACCACATTTTTTGTAAAGGCTTCCGAGGAAGATGGCAAATATATGGTGGGTATGATTTCCGATATATCTCATGAGAAGTTCATGGCGGACGATAGGGTTCGCTTACAACGTCAGTTACGTCAGGCTGAAAAAATGGAGGCCATTGGTGCCCTGACGGGAGGTATTGCACATGACTTCAATAATATACTTGCCAGTATTATGGGTTATACCGACCTTGCGCTAATGAAGTTTTGCCCAGATCCCGAAAGTAAACTTAAGCAATATTTGACCGAGGTTTATAAAGCTGGCGAGAGAGCGCGAGATCTTATTGCGCAGATGATGGACTTTAGCCGGTCAGGCGGCGGCAGTCGAAGCAATTTGGCTATGGAAAGCATTGTAAAAGAAACATTAAAGATGATGGCGCCAACGTTGCCTTCCAGTCTTCAGGTCGACTATCACTGTGAAGAAAAGAACTTGCCGCAGATATCCATTGATCCGGTGAGGTTGCATCAGGTTGTAATGAATTTGATCATCAATGCCAGAGACGCATTGAATGGTAAAGGCAAGATCTCCATTGCAGTCAAATCCTACGAGGAAAACTGTACAGAATGTCTATCGTGTCATGATGTGGTCGAGGGGCGTTATGTTGAACTGTGCGTTACGGATTGTGGGGTGGGTATGGCCCCCGCTGAATTAGACCGAATATTTGATCCCTTTTATACGACAAAGGATGTAGGTAAGGGAACGGGAATGGGCTTGTCAGTGATACACGGCATAGTGCATGAGTACGATGGGCACATTCTTGTTGAATCAGAAGTAGGGCGAGGTAGTAATTTCCGCATATTATTTAATGCTGTAGGGCCTCTTGAAAGTACCATCGAAGATCAGCGCGAGGATGCTGGCGTATTTCCGCATGAGTTGAAGCGAGTGATGGTTGTTGATGATGAACCAACGATAACCGAATATTTAAAAGAGTTGCTAATAACAGTGGGGCATCAAGTCAGTGTTTATACTAGCAGCAAGGATGCATTAGCGGAGTTTAATAAATCGCCGGATTACTTCGATGTTGTTATTACCGACCAGACAATGCCGGATATTCTTGGTGTTGAGTTAATTGCAGCAATGAAGGCAGAGAGGCCCGAACTTTCGGTTATTTTGTGTACGGGATATGCCGCAGTAGAGATTAAAGACGCACTTAAGGATTTTGATCTCGTCCAATTTCTGGAAAAGCCGGTTAAGCGGCAAGAGTTATTAGCTATGGTTAACCCGGCAGTGGTTCATGAGTAAATAATTTGATGGGGTGGGCTCCCTGTGTTTGGCCACTTAATAGCGCAGAATCTAGCGTATTAGGTGGCTAGAAAAATAGGGCTTGTCTTCCGTCGTTTAGTTCTTATCTAGTCCAGCTTCGGCATGAGCTTTGGGCACACAACCAGGGCAGATGCCGTGACTAAATTGAGCTTCTGAATGTTCGCTCATATAAGCCTCTAGCCTATTCCAGGCGCCATCATCATCACGAATACTATGGCAGTAAGAACATATCGGTATGATTCCCTGTAATGCTTTAATTTCATTCAATGCAGCTTCCTTTTCATCCCAAATAGCTTTTCTTTGAACACTCAGAATAGTTACTGTCCAGATAGCAAATAGAGCGAGAGAACGATTGAATAGTACTTTCCACAATTCTCCTCCAGGCGGAGAAGAGTAAAAGGCAATAATGGTAAGCAGTGTTCCGCCAATTGCCACGTAATACGGTAGCCTTTTTCTCGACGACGCAAGAGAGAGTAAAACAACCAATATATAGGGAACCCCTCCTGCTACGCCAAGAGGAATCATTGAATCTAGAATAAAAATTGAGATAGATGAAATTATGCAAAGGGAAATTATTTTGCTGTCAGGAGTGCCTGTAACGCTATGATTTATCATGTGTTGATGACTTTTTATTTCTTATGTTAGGCGATTGGCCTAAGCATAGAGTTCTGAGGATGCGTCCCTATCTCCTCATGGGTTATGTATTTCGTAAAGGCTTCCAATATTACGACGGAGTTTTTGCTTGGCACTGAATCGAAGCGATTTTACGTTGATGCATAAATCAGCTTAATGACTCTGATTTTTATTATTATCAGAAAAAGAGCGGCTAACATTGACCAAACTCAAGAGTCATGGGCAATGTTAGCCGTTAAAGGAGGGAATGTTAAGAGAGTAATAACTGGAACGGGTGAAGTTGAAACTAGCTTGATCAATTAAACGCCTGATATCAGGCGCTTTCTAACATCGCATTTAACTCGTTAGCTTTAGCTGACGTATCTTCAAATACTTTCTCAGCGGTCGATAAGACAGTAACGACCTCGTCATTGGTTTGTTGGGCTACCGAAGTAACATTTTCAACATTTTTAGCAATTTCGCTGATGACTTGCGATTGCTCTTCAGCGCTGGCAGCAATACTTTCAATTTTTATCTCAACCATTTTCGCGTTATCCACGATAGATTGCAGGGCCTCAGAAGCTTCGTGGCCTAAATGAGTGCTGCTGCTAACTGTGGTCTGGCCATTATTCATGATTTCTATAGCGTGCTTGGTACCCTCAGTAATAGCAGCAATTGATTGTGTTACTTCCTCTGTTGCGGATCGGGTATGCTGTGCTAATCGACGCACCTCATCAGCTACTACCGCAAACCCTAAGCCCTGTTCTCCTGCTCGTGCCGCTTCGACGGCTGCATTGAGTGCCAGCAAATTAGTTTGCTTGGCGATACCTTGGATTGCCCGAACCAGACCGTTAACTTCGTTACTCTGCTTGCCGAGATCTTCAATTGCATGAGTTCCTTCGGCGAAAGCCTGGTTGACATTATCCATGTTGTTTATCAGGTCGCTCATCACCTCACTACCTGCTTGGGCTACGGATGACGCTTTCTGAGCGCTTGTGGCGCAATCGACGCTACTTGTTGCGACTTCTGCTGCCGATGCAGACATTTCCTCAATGGCGGACGCAATACCGGTGACTTGATTTAGCTGGTGCTCGACCCCGGAGGCCATTTTTTCTCCAGAGGTGCAAATATCTTGTACGCCATTGGATACATCAGAAATGGATGATGCGGTGTTTTTAACCACAGATTGTAAGCCTGATGTCATACCATTAATGGCATGTGTTAGATCTGCAAATTGATCAATGCCTCGAATTTCAAGGTTGGTGCCGCTCATGTCACCATTGGCGATATCTTTGGCGCGACCAACGACGGGGTTTAATTTGGAAATAATTTCACTAATGATAAACCAGGCCACAAAGATACCGATGACTAGAGAAAGCAATGTCACCATTAATACGGTGGTCACCATGCTGGAAATATCATCGGAAAACTCCGCTACATCCTGATGGAGTAATGCGTCCTGAGATTGTCTCATTTCAGATAATACAGTTAGAATTTCTTTTGCTTTGGGGGCTGCTTTGGAGCCAAGTAAAAAATTAGCCTTGTTCCAATCGGCGGCTGATCGTGAAGCAAACATTTGCTGCGGTAATTGGGCAAATTCTTTTCTTATACGAACAAAGTTATTCCATTGAGCTGCTTGAGAAGCGGTAAAGAGCGCCTGGCTTTTATTGATCTTGGCAACGCGGTCTTTATTAACACGCCATTTAGCCTCAAAGTTACTGCGAAAGGTTTCATCGCCAGACAATAAATATGCGCGAATATTTGCAACGCCAACTGCAAAACTTCCGCGGGTATCGGCTAGATTTTTTAATAATTGTTTGCGTGCTGGTGTTGCCGGTAACGATGCTTCCGCATCGATAATGGCACCTAATGCCTTTATTAGCTTGCTTGCTCGAGGTGCGGCTTCAGTGAGTAGCATTGTGTAGGATTCGATATTGGCATCGGTATGTGAAATATCTTCAACTTCCTGCTGTGCCGCACGGAAAGCATCAATAGATACGGTTAGTTTTTGTAGACGCTCAATGTTCGCTGGGTTGGTCCAGCTCTTTGAAAATTGCTCAAAGCTAAGCAAGGATTTGTCGATGTTTTCCCATGCCGTTGCGCGCTGCCGTTTCATTGCCATGGCTTTCACTGGGTCGGCACCCAGGATCATATAGCCTCTTAAACCCGCCAAAGAATGGTTGACGCCATTGACCAAATCTTTGCCCGCCATAACCGTAGGGTAGCGAAGCTCAACCATGCGTTGCTGGATGTTTTTCACTCCGGAACTCAACTTAAAGGTAGTGGCTGAGGTCAGCACCATGAGCCCCAGGACTAATCCAAAACCCCAAACCAATTTTTTTGTGATTGTGAGTCGCGATATAAAATTCATAGGGTTTTATCCATGTTGTGAAATTTACGCAAATATTAGTTCTAGCGATTATAGCGAATATGGCGAATATAGCGAATATAGCGAATATGTGCAAATTATATCTTGCTTTGTAAAGATAGAGGTTTGCGGCTGTGGCAAGTAGCGGCATAACTTTTGTGGGTGGTATTGCTATGACTAGAAATTAAAAACAAGAATTGATCAAGAGTGGCGTTGAAGAGGTCGAAGAAGCTGGCAGGAGGGCTAACAAATTAGGAGGTGGCTGCGTCAGCTCGTATTAGCGGTAAGAAAGCTTACTTGCGTCGTGTAAGGGGGCATCGTTAACAGGGGGCGTAATGAGTCTAACTTCAATAATAAGTTATCTAGTGGGAAGGACGCGTTACTGCGAAACTCTGGTACTTGTTATTACTAATGTTAATACAGGGGTAGATTTTTATACGGTCGTATCAGCAGACTTTTCAGGTCCAGCGCTTTTTTATGCGGAGCTGTTGTAGGCAGGGCAATGATCAATACATTCCTTAGTCTTGCTGTTTAAGCTCTTCATTTTTTCAATGATGCTCTCTTTGTAAATAAACGTGCCACAAAATTTGCATTAATTCGCCAATATCGCTAGTATCGCCAATATCGCTACTGCGGGTAATTACCAAAAGCATACGCATCCTAGGTGCATTAATGGTGTGTTGCCAGTAATTACAACCATTTGAGGCATAACCCATAGAGGGTTAAGTCAAATCTAAGGATTAATTTTGGCATCAAATCAGCCTGGCATTACAACACCTTCTGCCGCACCTCCCTTTGCTCTTTTATTTCCCGGTCTTTGTATCCGGCAAATATTGTTGCTGATCATTAGCGTGCTAAGCCTTATAGCCATCTCGGCTATTTCATGGAGTGCCATCCAGGTGCTGAGTCAGCATGACGCAGCAGAACAACTTGTTTGGGATAATGTTGCTGTTGAACAGGCCTTATCCCTCAATATATTGTTAGCAAGAGAGCGTGGTTTCACCGCCGGTATGCTTGCGAATTCTGAGTACTACAAATCCGAGACTCGGCAAGACTTATTAACGCTTCGAGAAAAAACTGATCAAAGTCTGCGATTGTTGAAGGGCAGCATCGAGGCGCGCCCAAGCTTATTGGGTGTTGTCGCTATCAATGATCAGTTGGCGGCGGTATCTCGAAACCTTGCTGATAAACGCCAGAAGGTAGATCTCAGCCTGGGTCATCATAAGGTAACGATTACCGCTAACGGCTGGATTGCCGCCGTCACACGATACATTGAAGATGTATACAGGATTAGCCGCACCATATCAGCGCCAGTTAACGAGGACGGGCAAGCAGCAAGTTATGGGATAGCCAGTAAGGAAATATTTTTTGCCCTAAGTGAGGACTTAGGGCGGGATAGGGCGCTATTAAGTATGGTAATAGCTGAACATCGATCTTTGCTGCCGAGTGAGTATGAGCAGCTTAGCAACTACCAATACGGCATCCAGGCAGCGTTTAATAAAATTGATAGGATGCTACTCAACTTTCCTAGAACCTCTGCAATCACACTGGCCAGACTTGAGTTGCGACACACCTATAAACGGGAATATCAAACGCTGCGGAATGACGTCATTCAAAGTAGCCGGGCCGGCCGAACCTACCCAGTCAATACCGTTGAGTGGTTTGGTAGGGCTACCAAAGGGGTTGACGCGGTCCTCAGGCTTTCAAATGCAATTGATCTGCATATAAATAGCGACATTAATACCATAAAGAGTAACGCTGATAATACTATGATGGCTTTTTTTGCCGTCTTTGTACTGGTTATGATTATATTTGCCTTCGCTTTTATAGTCATTCACCGTCGCATCTTGGTTCCGTTAGGCGAGCTGGAATTTTCTGCGAAGACTATCGGCAATGGTGATTTTTCTCGGGCAGCACAGATCAGTGGACACGACGAATTTTGTAAGGTTGCTGAAGCCTTTGAGATCATGCGCGTCAATCTGATTGACGACCGCCGGGAACGAAGCAACAAGGCTGAAGATGAGTTGCGAAAGCTCAGCACGGCAATTGAGCAGAGTGTTAGTTCTATTCTCATGACCGATACGACTGGTGTTATCGAGTATGTTAACCCTCAGTTTTACCGGACGACCGGGTATGGCGTCGATGAGGTTATTGGTAAAAATTCGAGCATACTTGAATCAGCTGAAACCGATGCGGAGACCTTCGCTGATCTATGGTCTACGATCAAGCAAGGACTGGTATGGCATGGAGAATTACTGAATAAAAAGAAAAATGGTGAGCTTTACTGGGAAATGGTCTCTATTTCACCGGTGCGCAATCGAGACGAAGAAATTACTCACTATATCAGTATTCAGCACGACATCAGCAAACGTAAGGCTCTGGAAGAGCGTCTCAACTTTATGGCTTACCATGATGAATTGACGGAATTGCCTAATCGCGCGTTATTGGCAGATCGCTTCACTCAGGTGGTTGCGCATGCGCAACGGCACGAAGGGGCTAAAGTTGCTCTGTTGATGATGGACCTGAATCGTTTCAAAATGATCAATGATAGCCTTGGGCACAGTGCGGGTGATCAGTTGCTCATAGAGGTCGCGAAACGTCTCAAACACGCCATGCGAAGCTGCGATACGCTTTCCCGTTATGGTGGTGATGAGTTTGTTATGCTCATCGAAGATGTAACCAATATTGAGGATCTGGTAGAAATCGTTAAGCGTTTAAAGGGTGCGCTTGCTGCCCCGTTTATTATTAGTGACCAAGAACTACATGTCTCTGGCAGTATGGGCATTAGTGTTTGGCCCGATGATGGAGTGGACATGGATAGCCTGCTGACCAAGGCTGATACGGCTATGTACCATGCTAAGGACGAGGGCGGTGAGGATTTTCAGTTTTTTACTGATGAAATGAATAAAAAAATTAGTCAGCGCCTACATTTGGAAAATGACCTACGCAAAGCGATTGATAATCAAGAGTTTGAGCTTTATTACCAACCTCAGGTTTGCTTAACAACAGGGCGGCTCACAGGTGCAGAGGCATTAATACGTTGGAATCACTCTGAGCTGGGCTTGGTTCCCCCAATACAATTTATCCCTTTGGCCGAAGATACAGCTTTAATTAAGCCTATTGGGCAATGGGTGTTAGAGACGGCTTGTCAGCAGTTAATAAAATGGAAAAAAGCGGGGCAAACGGAGATGTCCATGGCCGTGAATGTTTCGGTGCGTCAACTCGAAGACCCTCATTTTATTGCGGGCCTAACAGCCGCCCTAAGTGAGAGTGGAATTGATCCCGCGGACTTGGAAATAGAAATCACTGAAAGTGCGGTCATGAGCCAGCCTGAGAAAATGTTGGCGGTGTTGGATGCAATTAAGCGGCTTGGCGTAAAACTGGCGCTGGATGATTTTGGCACTGGCTATTCCAGTCTCTCCTATCTGCGAGATTTCCCTTTTGACAAGCTTAAGATTGATCGCTCGTTTATTAAAGATATCGTCGAAAAACCCGAAGACGTGGTCATTGCTCAAGCGATTAGCACGATGGCTCACACGCTGAATATGAGAGTGCTGGCTGAAGGGGTTGAGACCGATATACAGGCCAGCCATGTACGCAGCTGTTTTTGTGATGAAATGCAGGGATATCTCATCAGCCGACCCGTGCCTGCGGGTGAGTTTGAGTTACTGTTTCATCAACCCCATCCAGTTTTTGCCGAACTCGCATAAGTCCTGCCGAGAGTTCTTATTGCGCTCCACGTCGGGCTGTCAATGGGTGAAGCTTTACAGGTCTGCAACCCCAATTTAAATTTCGTGCTTTGTTAAATACAACATGTTGATACCTCTCATCTTTTATGGGGGCTTCAATGATGCTTTATAAAGTTGTCACTACAGGGAAGCATGCTGGCGATGACCGAAATGTCCTCAAAACCTAAGACTCTATGCGTCAATACCTTAATCCGGGCGCAGATGTGTAGATCTTTAGCGTCGGCTTTGTCGGAAACGGATACTCAGGTAGAAAGTCTATTTATGGTCGGTCTATTGTCTACAATGGACGTATTCCTAGACCTTCCGATGGAGGAGGTAGTCAGTTCCTTGGGGCTTCCTGACTGGATAGAGGAGACTCTCATAGAGCGTAAAGGTAGTATGGGACTAATCCTTAATACGGCCGTTTTTTATGAGGACGCAGAATTTGACAGTATTGATTGGAAAGGCTTGCGCCAAATTGGGCTTCAAGATGAGAAGGTTCAATTAATCTATCAAGATAGCATTCTCTGGGCGGCAGATATCATTGACCAATTTATCTAATAGTAATGTGGGTCGCCTATTACGTTTAATTTATATTGAATAATGTAGAGCTGAGGCGGTTGGTCTGGCAGCGGATGGACGTTGCTATCTAATGCCAATATTGCTGACCAATATGGGCATGTCGATGTTGATCAGCTGAGTGTTTAATGTTCTTGCTTTATACCAAGATCAGCTTCTGATCGAGCCTGGTCTATGCATTCAGGGCAGATGCTATGGCTGAGCTTTGCTTCTGAATGTTTAGATATATAGGCATCAATTCTATCCCAGCTACCATTATTGTCTCGAATGTTATGGCAATAAGAGCAGATTGGAATAATTCCTTTTAATGATTTTGTTTCATTTAATGTGTCTTGTAATGATTTAATTAATTCATCCTTCTCTTCGTCTCGCTGTTTGCGGTCTGAAATGTCGAGATGCGTACCGCACATGCGTAGAGGGCGGCCACTCGCATCACGCGCAACAATTTTAGCGTGATCAAGTATCCATTTATAGCCTTTGCCACCCTTTGTGAGCACCCGGTATTCCATTTCGTGTTGAGCTGTACGCCCTTCTAGATGGTCGTTAATTGATGCCAATACCGCATTGCGGTCATCAGGATGAATTAAGCTTGTCCAGCTAACGCTATTTTCTTCAAATTCCTTGATCGTAGAATAGCCTAGCAGTTGTGCCCAGCGATCGTTGTGTTTGACTTTTCCTGACGTTATATCCCAATCCCAGAAGCCCTCCTGACTGCCTTCCAGCACCATCTTAAGGCGTTCTTCACTGAGTAATAAATCTTTGTGGCGAGAGACTTCATTAATCATTTTAACTATTTCTTTTATATGTGTTCGTGTAAACGCTTTATGCTGTTTGCTTTAATAAGCGTTCGCATCAGGTATCTCGATCAAGCTAATCGACAGGAATATTGTTTGCTGCAAAGTGGATGGCACATGCTACGACGAATGTAATTATTACATAGCTGGCGACGACGCTGAATAACTCATTCGGATAAATAGGCGACAAAATCTGGTTGCTACAGGGATTTGTTTTGCGATGCCATTTCAGTGTATCTGGAGGGGTAACTGCGTGAAGGGTAAGGTGTGGATGTGATTTGGATGCAGGCACAAAAAAGGCCGATTTCCTTCCTACAATCATTCTTTATCTTTATGCGGAGTGCCTAGAGTTATGGGGGCTATTCAACACCCTATTTGAGGCTGCTCATGTTTTGCTAAGGATTTTAGCGAAGGGTTAAGTTGCCCCAACACCTTGATAAGGTTATCAGTGTTGATGATATGATAAATGTACGCTGTGGGCTGGCGCGACTAAAGGTTGACGAGCTTGTTGCGCCCGCTATTGATCCCGATGCAGTTTTTCAATCTCTTGAAATGAATCGCTAGACTGGCAAATTAAGTCACCCAATTACGGGGTCGTCAATTCGGTATCAGGCATCCCGTACACATTCTGGCCAGCTAGAAAAAAATGATTCTGATGGGCGCATTACTGTCGGTCAGTTTAACGGCGGCGCTTTTATCCCACGGCGTGACATTTTGAGAGATTGTTAAGTATCTAGAAACCCGGGGGCTATTCAGAAGGCCTCTTTTGGCCTTAAGCTCCATTCATTATTCATTCTTGCTTTCATCATGTTTGAATACCGCCAGGTAATGATCAACTGTGGCAAGAAACTTCCTGACATCAAGCGGCTTTGTTAGATAGTCGGAAAAACCGGCTTCCTTTCCTTTTGCGATATCTTGTGGCATGGCCGCTGCGCTTACCGCTATCACAGGAGTGTCTTTTAGTTGCCGGTTTGAGCGCAGCTGAGACAATACCTGATAGCCATCCAGCTCTGGCATATTGATATCCAGTAAAATTAGGTCTGGCTGATGTATGGCAGCCAGCTCAAGTCCCAATCTAGGTTTGAGAGCTGTAATCAAGTCGATGTGTTGACGTTTAGACAGTATCTGGGTCACCAACCTTAAGTTGGCGGGGTTATCTTCGATGTAGAGCACAAGGTGGTTTAAACTCGGAGCAGGGTATGCGTCATCAGCGGTGTTGATGACCGTCGTAGCGGTTATATTACTCGTCTGCGGAGTCTGTAGTTCTCGAGGTAACTCCAGCCAAAACTGGCTGCCAGCGCCTTCTTTACTCTCGACACCGATATATCCATCCATCATATTTATCAGGCTGTGAGTAATGGCAAGCCCTATCCCTGTACCCTCTATCTCGCTACTTTCCGCCCCGAGACGGTTAAAGGGTTGAAATAAGTTTTCCTGCTGTTCTTGAGACAGGCCATAGCCGGTGTCGGAGACGGTAATACGTAGCACCTCTTCATCAATGGGGACGAAGTTAATGAACACGGAACCTTGCTCACGGTTATATTTGATCGCGTTGGATAGCAGGTTAAGTAATGCTTGTTTAAGTCGGGTACGGTCGGCTCGAACATAATAGACATTCTCGGCCTTCAGATGCAGCGTGATTTCGCTCTGCTGGGCGACTGGGGTAAGCAAGGCAATACACTCCGAAAGCAAATCTCCAGCTTGGATTGATTCGAATGAGAGGTCGGCATGACCTGATTCAATCTTGGCTAAATCAAGAACTTCATCGATTAACTCCAGCAAGTGTCGACCGGCTTTGCTGATTTCATTAACGCTATCCTGTTGATCATCATTCAGCTTGTTGTCGTACTCCAATAGCTGAGAAAAGCCAATAATGGCGTTCATGGGGGTGCGGAGCTCATGGCTCATGCTGGAAAGAAATTCAGTTTTGGCCTGGTTTGCATGTTCGGCAGCTTCCTTTGCTTCTAATATGGACGATAGAAGTTGTTCACGTTGTTGGAGCTGCTCATAGAGGCGCTGTTTTATCTCTTCGTTTTCACGACACAATTGATAACTCTTACTGAAGTTCGCTAAAACCGGGAAAAATAATCTTTGGTAAGCCTCCCCATTTGCCGTTTTCTCTGGAGATAACAATAGAATTTCACCCAGTTTTGGTAAGGGAAGGTGTAGCCTGCCAGGGTAGTCCGCTATATCCTTTAAGTGTTCGCCCAGTGCCGTTTCTAGAGCGGGCTTAGTTTCCTCCGCTACACTAATATTCAATCCGGTTTTTTGTTTTAGCGCTCGGTTACCTACGACGGTACAGAGGTGCCAGTTATTGCTCTCTCTTTCGCAGAGAAGTAGTCCGCAGGAAAAGCCGGTGTGAAAAAGCAGTCGCTGAATGAAGCGCTTCGCCATGACGGTGGTTTTTGTTTCACTCGCGATGATTGAGGCGAGGTCATAGAGAATGCTGAGTGTATATTCAGTATTCATTAGAGAATCCCAGTAACGGCGACAATGGCCGCATTATGAAAAAGAGGATAGCGAGATTGCTTTATGCTGCCTATTTCACCGAGGCTTAGTGCTCCAACCATACTGTTAGGAGGGAAACTTTTTTCGAGGTTTTTTAATTCGATTTCTGCTGATGTCCCAAGGTGTATCCGTCTTCCTGCGCAGTAGAAAAGCAGATCGAGGCCATCAGAAAATTGGGTGCTATATTCAAAGATCGCATCAGGTACGCTGCTTTCCCCTGGTTGAACGCCCTCCATTAGCATCAGTAGAGAATTTTCAGATACTTCACCCGCGCACCGGATAGAGCCATCATCTTCCAGTCTGACCGGAATTCGTACTAACGCTTCACCCTCCGCCAGTTTAATACCAAAAGGAAAGTGCGATGCGTATGTGTAAAAGTTTTCTTGTGTCAGGGTGATGTCAAAGTGATCTTTGATCAATTGCTGGTAGACCTGGAAAGCCGGTTGAAAATTTATCTGCTTAATACAATTACCCTCTGCAGCATTAGCAATGAACGTATTTGAGGGCTGTTGGTATCCATGCTTCAGATAGGAGGTTAAATGATTTCCCCCCAATAAAGCCAATACACCATTTTGCTCGATTCGGTCTTGATCAAACAGGCAGGGTGTTGGTTCAAATGTTTCGCTACCGGCATTTACACCGCAATAGAAAACTTCATTTCCAATTTCCGCATAAATCTCATCGAGCAGGGTGGCAATATTGGGCATCACCCCGTCAAAAATAAGAAACAGTGTTTTTTTAAGGGAGGTGGAATCCGCACTTTCATCGATTAATTGTATGATCGCTTCAACTGGGTATGGTGTTTCTCCGTCAGCAGCACTCTCTGCTTCACAGAGACAGTAGTTCGGCATTTCACTCATCCATAACAGCAGAACACCGCTATCTTTAAAATCATTCAACACAATGAGTTCAGGGAAAACAGCACCAACAATACCGACTTGATACTCTCGAGACAGTGTTTGTAATGACGGAATGGTCGCCTGACTTTTTTCCGATACTAAAGCTAAAATGCCTCCGCAGGGTTGTTGTTCGCTCCAACCCTGCAGGAAAGACTCGGCCAGATTGGACATTCCATCTTCCAGGTATAGCCACTGTTTCATAAGAACTCCTATCCTATAAAGTTATTTGCCTGCCAGATAATAATCCACCTAGGTCAACTTCTGAATCGCTATATTGAGTGCGTACCGCAAGAACTTTTGGCAGGACTTCGAGAAAACATTCCACAATGTGAGGGTCAAAATGGCTGCCGGCACTATCTCGGATTAGATCGACAGCAGCGTCGATACTCCATGCTTTTTTATAGGGGCGCTCAGAGGTAAGTGCATCAAAAACATCAGCAACGGCAACGATGCGCCCTTCAATCGGGATTTCAGAGCCTACAAGGCCACGAGGGTAACCGCTGCCATCCCACTTTTCGTGGTGAGTCAGAGCAATAGAGCGAGCCATCCTAATTAAAGCGGAATCATCGCCGTCAAGTAGTGTGGCCCCTATCGATGAATGTCCCTTCATTATTTCCCACTCATCTGGATCCAGTTTGCCTGGTTTGAGCAATATATGGTCCGGAATACCAATTTTTCCAATATCGTGCATTGGGCTGGCATGTAAGATTAAATCGCAGTGATCTTGGCTTAAGCCCATAATCTGAGCGATCAGCATGGAGAACTGGCTCATGCGTATGATATGAGATCCTGTTTCGTTATCTCGGTATTCGGCGGCACGGCCCAGCCGTTGTATGACTTGCAGGCGTGTATGGCGTAACTCCTCAGTACGTTCGCGTACCATCGCATCGAGAACATTTTTTTGGTCATGCATCAGGCGATGGGCCAGGTGCACATCAAGTAAATTGCGGACGCGGGCTTGTAGCTCGGCTTGGTCAAAAGGCTTGCTGATAAAATCTCTTGCCCCTTCCGTCAATGCGCGTAATTTATATTCTCGCCCAGTTTGTGCGGTTAGTACGACAATGGGCGGTAAAAGCGGATCGTTTAGTTCCTTTAGCTGACTCAGTACGCCAAATCCGTCCAGATAAGGCATGTTAATGTCGAGTAAAATCAGGTCTGGGCGGCACTGTTGATATTGCGTCAACACGTCTCTAGGGTCTTGAATAAGGCAGAGGTTGTTATACCCCATACCGTGGAGCATTTTATTTAATAGCTTCAGGTTAGCCGGCTCGTCATCAATAATGAGAATGGATGCCTCATCACGGTCAGGGGGCCAGCGGTTATTCATTTTCAGACCTGTCTTTATTAGGTTCGCATTCCGTCAGGTAATAATCCAGTGTGGTAAGAAACTTCTCCACATTAAGAGGCTTTGTTAGATAGTCGGAAAAACCGGCTTCCTTTCCTTTTTTGATATCTCGTGGCATGGCCGCTGCGCTTACGGCTATCACAGGAATATCTTTCAGTTGCTGGTTTGAGCGTAGCCGAGACAATACCTGATAGCCATCCAGGTCAGGCATATTGATATCCAGCAAAATTAGTTCTGGCTGATGTGCGGCGGCCAGTTCGAGTCCTAGTACTGGTTCGTGAGCCGTAATCAAATTGATGTGTTCTCGTTTAGACAGTATCCGAGACACCAATCTGAGGTTGGCGGGATTATCTTCGATGTAGAGTATTTGATGAGTTGACTTGGGAGCAGGACATACGCTATCAACGGTGCTGAAATCCGCCGTTGCCGCTATGGCATTTGTCTGCGTAGTTTCTAGCTCTTGAGGTTCTTTCAGAGATGGCTCAAAAGGTAGTTCCAATCTAAATTGACTACCGACGCCTTCTTTACTCTCGACGCTGATATCTCCGCCCATCATCGTTGTTAGTCTGTGAGTAATGGCAAGCCCTATCCCTGTGCCCTCTATTTCGGTATTCTCTGCGCCAAGGCGGTTAAAGGGCTGGAATAAATTTTCCTGTTGTTCTTGAGATAGGCCATAACCGGTGTCGGAGACGGTGATGCTTAGTGTCTTTTCATCAACGGTGGTTAAGTTAATGAACACCGAACCCTGCTCGCGGTTATATTTAATCGCGTTAGAGAGCAGGTTAAGCAATATTTGTTTAAGTCGGGTGCAGTCGGCTTGAACATAGTGGGCGCTCTCACCCTTCAGATGCAGCGTAATTCCACGTTGCTGGGCGACAGGGAGTAGTAAGGTGATGCACTCCGATAGCAGATCCCCTATTTGGATGGGTTCGATCGAGAGAGTGGCGTGACCAGACTCGATCTTTGCTAAATCAAGAATTTCATTGATTAGCTCCAGCAGGTGGCGACCAGCTTTGCTGATTTCATTAATGTTATCCTGTTGGTCATCAGCCAGATCATCGTCGTATTCGAGAAGTTGGGAAAAGCCAAGAATAGCGTTTAAGGGCGTGCGCAGTTCATGGCTCATACTGGAAAGAAACTCCGATTTGGCGTGACTTGCACGCTCTGCAATATCCTTTGCATTCATTAGTTTTTCCTGTTGATCTATTTCATCAGAGTAATCGCGGGCAATATGGAACAGGAACTGCACCGAACCATCAGGCCCAGAAACGGTACCGAAGTTATTATCTGTTATTAGTTTGCTGCCATCGTCGCGCTGAATTGGTAACAAGCCTGACCAGCTTTTGTCGGCAGCCAGGGTTGCCATGATTTCATCTGTCAGCGCTACGGGTGATGACTCTACTAAGAAGTTTGTAATCGATAATCCCTTTAGGGACTCACCCGCCTGACCAAGGAGTTCCTCGTAAGGCTGGTTGAAAAATACCAATTCACCTTCCGCATTAGCGATGCCGATGGGTTGCTGGATGCTCTCAAAGATCCTCCGGAAGATCTTCAGCTCTTGACGCTCCTGCTTTCTCTTTGTCTGATCTTGAACAATGATGCTAATTAACGGCTTGCCGAATTTGTCGGGTATTAACGAAAAACTCAGCAGCAACTCCAATTGATGGCCGTCTTTATGGGGTAGCTTGCTTTCAACCGCTTCTTGCTGAGCTGTGATTCTGAACTGCTCCACCAGACCAAGGTTCGATAGATTAGGGAATTGCTGAAGTAGACTGTTGTGTTTATCCTGCGCATAGAACTCATCCTGGGTATAGCCCATGATCTCCAGCAGGGTCTGGTTAACCTCCAGTAACCGGCCATTGATATCGCACAAGATGATTCCAGCGGGTGATCGGGCAAACAGGTTACGAAATTTTTTCTCGCTTTCGTGTTTAGCCATCTCCGCCATCTTTCGATCATGAATATCCATCACGACACCAAGCATTTTCAGCGGTTTGCCTTGCTCATCTCTAGTAACATCCCCCCGCTCCAATACCCAGCGGATCTGTCCATCGGGCCAGCTCACCCTGTGTTCGATTAGGTATTCGGTGCCCTGTTCTACACAGTTCTTTACACCGTTCTCTACTTGTGAACGGTCATGGGGGTGGACCGCTTTCAGGAAGTTTTCATAGGAGGTTTCCAGTTCTCCCTGGGGATACCCAAAAAGCGGGGCAATGCATTCTGACCAGTACAGTTCGCCTGTCTCTATGTTCCATTCCCATGTGCCAATGTTGGCGAACTCTTGACTCAAGCGTAGACGCTCATCCGATTTCTTGGCTTCTAGTTGAAACCGTTTGGTCTCAGTAATATCGGTACGAATAGACACATATTGGTAGGGGCGACCGTTATTATCTAAAAATGGAACAATGGTTGAGGCGACCCAGTAGAGACTACCATCCTTGCTACGATTACAAATTTCTCCTTTCCAGATGTCCCCTGAGGCGATGGTTCTCCAGAGATCACGATAGAAAGCGTCGGGGTGTACCCCTGATTTAAGTATGCGGTGATTTTTTCCCACCAGTTCATCTGGGAAATAACCACTGATCAGACAAAATAGGTCGTTGGTGTAGGTGATCGCGCCTTTCTTGTCTGTGATGGTGACAATAGCATGTTGGTTCAGGGCTTGAATTTCATGCCCGTGTGTAAATCGCTCCTCAGCGGGCTTCATATTTCTAATGTATGAATTAGTGGCTTGCTGCAACAGATTGTTTATGGATGCCTGTAGCACGGAGGGCTGAACAGGCTTGATGAGCAGGCATTGCCAAGAGAGTGGGCGCAACTCTTGAAGCGCTCCAATATCACGCTCTTCTGCTAACAGCAGCAGCTGGGTATTTTCCGTACGTTGTTTTTCATTCAGCAGGGCTGCTATTTCAGCGGTGCAGCCCGCAATCGCCCGAATATCGATAATGAGAACATTTATAGGGTGATGATGCAGCGTATTAAGCGCAGAGTTCAGATCAGGCGCGACCTGTGTCGACAGCCCGGGGTAACTATTGATTCCGGTTTGAGCACAAACTAGCTCTGGGTCGGTGGATAGCAATAAGATATTGTTAAGCTGATGGCGCGTTTCTAGAGTATCAGGGGTATGCTCGTGGCCGTACTTCTGGCTTGAAGTGAGTGACCGGATTCTCAGCTCCGATTGCAGGGCTGACTCCAAGCTGTGAAGGTCAGCTGTAATGTTCTCAATATCATCCGGTGACGCTCCTTCCTCTGTCGCGGTCAGCGAAAACGCCAGCGCTCTGGGGAGTTGAGCGACGAGCGTGATCTCAAAAGGCGTCGAGAGGCCGAGCAAATGGCTAACAAGGTTCTGCAAACGATGGTTCACTGCTGGCCAGTTTTTTTGAGTGTCGAGCGCGATCAATAGGTCCTGAGTCTTAGCGAGTAGCTGTGCCAGCTCTGTAATCACATTATCTTTATTCATTGTCATAGCTATCGACACTCGTATTCATTAAACACACCTCTTATGTCACCGTTGTCACAGGGGACTGCCCTCATGCTTTTGACTGGTTTAGGACTGCCTTGCCGAAACTTTGTCCTCGATGAGTCCTTTAAGCTCATCGAAATCAAACGGTTTATGTAAAACCTCAATGTTATTTTTACGCAGTTCAATGACCTCAGCAGAATCGCTATCCATGGCGGTAATGACAATTATCCTTGTCTCATTGAACTCGTTTTTGTCACGGATGGTTCTAATCATCTGAGTTCCATTCATTGATGGCATCATCAGGTCTGTAATCAAAAAGTCAGGCTTTGTTTCACCAAACATTATCAGCCCTTGATATCCATCTTCTGCCATATAAATCTCTAGGGGCATATCCCAGCGCTCAAACTGTTTACGGTAGAGCTTTCTCAGCTGTGCTTCATCCTCAACAATTAGTAGCTTAAGTTTGGACTCTGTTATTCCTGCTTGAACAGACTGCTGGTGTTGAAGTTTCTGAAGGGATTCCAGGGTGATTCGGCGGTGTCCTCCTGGTGTTTTCCAGGCAGCCAACACTCCTTTCTCAACCCACAACTGCACCGTTCGTAGTGAAACATTTAACATTTTGGCAGCCTCTGCGCTGCTTAATACGGTTTTATCAATCATTAAGTCTCAATCTCAGTTCGCACTATAAGTAGCCACTTTTTGTACTGGCGGCATGTTGCCTGCAAGAGTATCAATTTTATCATTTTTTTTGAATAGGTGATTTTTTTTTGCGGACAGCAAAGATGCGTTATGAATGATATTAGTGCATTACTGATAATAATGATAGTTCTGATAATATTGATAATAATGATAATTATGATAATATTAGAAATATTGAAATCGCCAGTGCAGAAAAAGTAGTGGTTTTCCGGCGTTAAGGGGGGCTGTTTCCTGATGACGTTTCAGGCTTGCACTGAGTCCCGGTAAAAATAGAAAAGGATACGTGAATATGGTCACCAACAATGCTTTAGCTTCTGAACTGACTTTCTCAGGTGGTCAGGGTGATGAAGGGCTCCGTCATGGTGTTTTGGATGGGTTTGAGATTCATGGCGAGCAGATGAAAGTCCTGATTATTGTCGTCGCCTTGGTGTTGGTTGGTGCAATTGCAGCACTTTATGGTATCGGTTTTTCACTGCTGGGTTTCATCTGTTGCGCAGTATTAATGGCGTTAGGGGTGTATGGAAGCTGGGTTATTAAGCGTGCAGGGCGGACTCACACAGGTCTTCTAAATCATGCGGCGCAAACGGTTGAGCATTATGAGGCAGAGGTTAAGCGGTTGCATGCCGCTGTTGATTCGTTGGACACCCTGTTTGCCCAAGTTGCTCCTGTTTGGTCTCGCCAGATTGGAACTTCGCGCAAACAAACAGAAGAGGGCATCGTCGAATTGACGCAACGTTTTTCGGCGATGGTGGAGCGGTTGGAGCAAGTGATTAATGTTTCAAAATCCGGCACGGAAGAGCTAGGCGACGGCGAAGGGATGATCGCTTTATTCAGCAAGAGCCAAGAGTCACTACAGTCCGTTATTGGGTCACTCAACACTACGCTGGAGCATGAGGACCAAATGCTTGAGCAGGTGCGGTCGCTGGCCGTTCAGACGGATGAACTAACTGAGTTTGCTGCCGGGGTGAAGAGAATTGCCTTTGAAATTAACTTGCTGGCCTTGAATGCGGCCGTTGAGGCGGCGCATGCAGGTGATCAAGGAAATGGTTTTGCAGTGGTTGCCACTGAAGTTCGGAAGTTGGCAACACAGTCGGCGGAGCTGGGGAAAAGCATTCATGACAAGACTGAGGAAATCGACATCGTCATGTCATCAACATTGCGGCGAGCTGAGCAGGCTAAGGAATTTAGCTCGGAGGCGGTAAGCAGCGGGAAAGAGGTCATAGAAACCGTATTTGCCCGCTTGCATGAAACTATTACCTCGTTACAGGAGGACGGCGCGACCTTAAGGAGCTCAGGCCAGCAGATCCGTTCGGAAATTGTTGACGTGCTGGTGGCCTTTCAGTTCCAGGATCGAGTGAGTCAAATTTTAGCGCATGTCGAGGATGATATCGGGGACTTATTAGCACGATTGGGGGCTCAGAACGCCAATGGGGAGATGTTAGAGCCTTTAGATGTGGATGCGTTTTTGGCTGATCGAGCTGCTAATTATAGTACCGATGAGGAGCGTCGAAACCATGGTGGTCAGGTTGCTGAAGATGTTCCGGTGCTTGAAGAAGTTCCGACAAGCGAAGACGCTGAAGTTACATTTTTTTAATAAATCCGGGAGGTTTAAATGACAAAAACAATTTTGATAGTGGATGACTCTGCATCGATTCGGCAGGTGGTGGGTATCACTCTGAAAGGGGCGGGATACGAGGTTATTGAGGCCTGCGACGGCAGAGATGCACTCTCTAAATTAACCGGACAGAAGGTGCACCTTATTGTGAGCGACGTGAATATGCCCAATTTGGATGGCATCGGCCTGGTTAAAGAGGTCAAGCAGAACCCGCAGTATAAGTTCACCCCCATCATGATGCTTACAACGGAGACTGGGGACACTATGAAGATGGCGGGTAGGGACGCTGGCGCAAAGGCATGGTTAGTGAAGCCCTTCCAGCCAGCTGCATTGTTAGCAGCAGTTGCTAAGTTGGCTTGAACCCAAGGGGGTAGTCATGAGTATCGAAGTGATTAACGAAGACGGTTTGTGTCATATGGCGCTCGAGGGCGAGTTAACAATTTACACCGCAGTTAACTATCTGCAGGCCTTTCAGGAACAGAGTCAAGGATGTAAAGGGATGAAGATCGACCTTGCAGGCGTGACTGAGATAGATACCGCTGGGGTGCAGCTATTGGTTGCGCTACGGCAACATGTGATCGGAACCGAGAGCGGGCTGCGACTGTGCAATGCCAGTGAAAGTGTCCTGGAAGTGCTGGAGCTGAGTCGATTGACGGGTCAATTCGCGGGTATCCCATGATGACTATGTCTGAGGATAATTGCCATAAAGAGGCTCAGACGTTGCTCGCAGATATTGAGTTGGCTCAGAAGTTGTTTGCAGAACTGGAAGCAGCGCTGCTGGAACTGAAGGAGCAACCTGAAAACGTTGAGCTGGTGAGCCGTGTATTTCGGTCCATAGATAACCTGAAGGGTGGCGGTAAACGATGATGAATACACCAGAAGAGACCTTTCGCGAAGAAGCAGCAGAACTGCTTGTGGAGCTGGAAGCCGCATTGCTGGAACTGGAAGAGCAGTACGATGATGCCGAGTCAGTCGCTAGTGTCTTTCGTACTATGCACACCATTAAGGGGTCGGGAG
>Ga0209396_1001587_pt1 | contig 24943 bp, 19 predicted proteins | sample GOMGulsemesocosm_6_FD_184638 | JGI IMG/M metagenome (GOLD analysis project Ga0209396, IMG submission 184638) | Methane-oxidizing microbial communities from mesocosms in the Gulf of Mexico - GOM8C Gulf of Mexico (SPAdes) (version 2) | ecosystem: Environmental > Aquatic > Marine > Cold seeps... | reverse complement strand
TGCTTTCTTTTACCTCGTAATTGCCTTTTGGTATAAACCATCGACTACTTTCATTCCTAATGCTTGCTGTTTGTTCTTTAAGCATGCGCTAGGTACTCATTGCAGGATGCTTTGTTGATCACGATAACGTGTTTGGTAATGGGCACTGTTGCGTATCGTGTCTATAGTTATCCATAGAGTAACCTCCTGTATACCCAAGGACTTAAAATGTAATTAACTGTGCGTCTTCAGGGTATCCACAACCCAAGGTTGGAGAACCGTTCATGGCGAGCTTCATTGAACCGGAAGAGTCGAGAATATCGACAGATCTGTTTGACATGGCTGAACAATATCCATTCAGCGATGTGCACTTCTGGCGTGATCCAGAAACTCAGTTACAAGCAATTATCGCGATTCACAGTACCAAGTTAGGCCCTGCTATTGGTGGCTGTCGAATGATTAACTACCCTTCAACTCACGCTGCGGTTAAAGACGCTTGCTGTTTAGCGGCTGGCATGAGCTATAAAACTGCAATTAACAGGTTACCTTTTGGTGGCGGCAAAGCTGTTATTTTAAAACCTAAAAATTTAACGGACCGTAAGGCCCTGTTTGCCTCGTTTGGGCGGTTTGTTGAAAGTTTAAATGGTCGTTACATTACGGCGATGGACAGCGGTACGACGATTGCTGATATGGATATAATCGCCAGTCAAACAAACCATGTTATGTGCACGACAACGGCAGGGTTAGCTTCGGGAGACCCGTCTCCACATACAGCGAAAGGCGTTTATTATGGAATAAAAGCTGCAGTTAAATTTAAGCTACAGCAGGAGTCACTTGCTGGACTACATGTGGCGATTCAAGGTGTTGGTAATGTCGGTTATGCATTGGCGAAGTTATTGCACAATGACGGTGCCAAATTAACTATTGCTGACCCCAACCAGCAAGCAACACAGCGACTAGTTGATGAATTCGGCGCAGATATTGTGACTGGTGATGACCTTTATGCTGTTAATTGTGATGTCTTTTCACCGTGTGCATTAGGCCAGGTTATTAATTCACATTCCATTACCCAGTTAAACACTTCAATCATTGCTGGTTCTGCTAATAACCAATTACAAAATCCAAATATGACGGATGCGTTGGCTGCCAGAGGCATTTTATATGCACCTGACTATGTCATTAATTCTGGGGGGGTATTACAGATATCCTATCTCAACAAACCGGATGTTGTGCAGCATAAACTCGCAGCCTTGTATGACACCCTACTGGCTATATTTATCCAAGCAGAACAGCAGAATAGTTCGACAGTTGATGTCGCTAATCGTTTAGCTGAAAAGATATTGACGGAACCATTTGCCGGAGCTGATTATGAACAAAAATACCGTTAAGATCGAAAGTACATTCCGTGTCGGTTATACCCAATACCTAGACGAAGCTGGCAGACTATCTGAATCATTGGAGAATTTCTCTATCGCTGGCGTGAGTAGCGAATTACTTGTTGAATTTTATCGCTGGATGTTATTTACCCGCACTTTTGATTGTAAAGCCATTGCGTTGCAACGCACCGGTCGTCTTGGTACTTATGCCTCCTGCCTAGGTCAAGAAGCAGTGGGGGCCGCGATAGGTAAAGCGATGCGTGAAGAAGATGTGTTTATTCAAGCTTACCGAGAAACCGCAGCAGTACTCATCCGCGGCGTGAAACCCGAAGAAATATTAATGTATTGGGGTGGGGATGAGCGGGGGATGGATTTTCAGGGGCCGCGAGAAGATATGCCTTGTACTATCCCTATTGCCAGCCAGTGTTGTCATGCTGTTGGTATCGGTTACGCCATGAAGTTACGTAAAGAACCACGTGTTGCAGTTGTTGTTTGTGGCGATGGTGCGACTTCTAAGGGTGATTTTTATGAATCAGTCAATGCCGCTGGGGTATGGCAGTTACCACTGGTATTTATTATCAATAATAATCAATGGGCAATTTCTTTGCCGCGCGATGAACAATCTAGTTGTGAAACGTTAGCACAAAAAGCCATTGCTGGCGGTGTTAGCTGCGAGCAAGTTGATGGTAATGATGTTATTGCTTGTTATATCAAAATTAAAGCGGCTATCGACAGAGCCAGAGAAGGGCAAGGACCGCATCTAATTGAAACCATTTCTTATCGTTTGTCCGATCATACCACTGCCGATGATGCTTCTCGTTATCGTGATGAGGAGAATGTCGGGGAAGCTTGGCAGAAAGAACCCATGACTCGATTGCGAAGTTTGCTCATGGATGAATTGATTATTGATCATGCAGCGATAGAGCTGCTAGAAAAAGAGTGTAGTGATGAAATTGATGCCGCGGTAGCGCGCTATCTTGCTATTGCTCCTGCGTCGCCAACCGCAATGTTTGAATATCTGTATGAAACCTTGCCCGATCATTATTTAGACCAGTTAGAGCAAGTACGAAGCGCGATCTTACAGGAAGGTGAAAAATGAAGGACATGACACTCATTGATGCAGTCAATAATGCCTTGTTTGATGCAATGGCTGAAGATGAAAATATCATCGTGCTTGGCGAAGATGTTGGTACTAATGGTGGTGTTTTCCGTGCAACGGAAGGATTGCAGGCAGAATTTGGTCGTGAGCGAGTCATTGATACGCCCTTAGCCGAATCACTCATTAGCGGTATGGCAATCGGTCTTGCAGCACAGGGGATGAAACCCGTAGTCGAAATTCAATTTATGGGGTTCATTTATGCTGCATTTGATCAATTTTTATGTCATGCAGGACGAATGCGTAATCGTACGCGTGGTCGCTTAACTTGTCCTATGGTATTACGTGCTCCGTATGGTGGCGGTATCCATGCTCCTGAACATCATAGTGAAAGTACCGAAGCTATTTTTGCGCATATTCCCGGTATTCGCGTGGTTATTCCGTCATCTCCTGGACGAGCTTACGGTTTATTGTTGGCTGCTATCCGCGACCCAGACCCAGTGGTGTTTTTAGAGCCAAAGCGTATTTATCGATTACAAACGGAATCTGTTGAAAATAACGGCCAAGCATTACCGTTAGATGTGTGTTTTACCCTGCGAGAAGGTTCTGACGTGACCTTAATTAGTTGGGGTGCAATGTTATATGAAACCTTACAAGCTGCAGATCAACTGGCTGAACATAATATATCGGCTGAAGTTATCGATCTTGCCACTATTAAACCAATCGATAAAACCACGATATTGAGCTCGATAGCAAAAACGGGTCGCTGTGTGATCGTCTCTGAAGCGGCTAGAAGTGGAGGGGTTGCATCAGAAATTGCAGCCATTATTGCTGAAGAAGGGTTAATGACGTTGTTGGCTCCGGTCATACGAGTGAGCGGTTATGACACCATCATGCCATTAGCTAAAATGGAAAAATACTATATGCCAAGCGTTGCGCAAATTATTACCGCCGCTAACAAAGTCATGGAGTTCTGATGCATATTTTCAAATTACCTGATTTAGGGGAAGGCTTGCCTGAAGCTGAAATTGTTGAATGGTTCATTAAACCTGGAGATGTCGTGACGGCAGACCAGTTAATGGTGTCGATGGAAACGGCAAAAGCAATTGTAGAGATCCCGTGTCCTGAGAACGCTATTGTGGTGAAGCTGTATGGCGAAAGCGGTGACATTATTCATACCGGTGATCCGCTTGTTGAGTTCTCAGAAGAGGGGACTGCAGTATCGAGCGAAAATGGCGCGACTACAGCTAATGTAGAAGCAACATCCGAACCAGTAAAAGCCTCGACATCTGTTGTTGGGGAGTTACATACATCCGAAACTAAGTTAAAAGAAACTCCGCAATCGGTATCGGGCAGCAGTATTGGGGTGAAAGCAACACCAGCAGTACGGGCGTTAGCACATCGATATAATATTGATTTAAGCATTGTCACCCCTTCAGGCCCACACAGTACCATTACAGCTGCAGATGTAGAGCGTGTTGTTAAAATATTTGCTGATGTGGGTGAATTAGTACCACTGAAAGGTGTTCGCCGCAGTATGGCAAAAGCGATGACCCAAGCGCATGTCGAAGTTGTTCCTGTGACGCTCCATGATGATGCTGATATTACAACGTGGTTTACTGTGGGAGATATCACGGTACGCTTAATCAGAGCAATGGCACTGGCGTGTGAAGCCGAACCTACATTGAATGCTTGGTATGACAGTCATGCAATTGGTCGTCGTATTATCAAACCCATGCATTTAGGTTTAGCGGTAGACACCCAAGATGGCTTGTTTGTGCCAGTGATCCGCGATGCGCAAAGTTACAGTGCAGCGGCGATGCGCGACAAAATTAATACTATAAAAGAATTAGTCTCACAGCGAAAAATAGCGGCGGACGATTTACGGGGTAATACCATCACCTTATCTAATTTTGGCAGTATGGTAGGCAAATATGCGAATCCAATAGTCATGCCTCCTACGGTTGCAATCCTTGGTACCGGCCGCTTATTTCAGCAACTTGCCTACACTAGTTTAAACAAGACAGCGTCGGATGATGGTAAAGGAACTATTGTCGAACACACCTTATTACCATTGTCGTTAACCTTTGATCATCGTTCTATCACTGGTGGCGAAGCTGCTCGGTTTTTAGCTGTGCTAATGGCAGACCTAGCGCTGGATAGTTAATACAAGTACCCAGTGATTGCGACCTTTTACTATCTGTTTTATTGCACTGTTTTAAATGATATTTTATAAAAAGTATGGAGTGAAGATTGATGAAAGCGACTTCAACCAAGTATCCCTTGCGAATATTAACAGCGACCTGCTTGTTTGATGGTCACGACGCTGCAATTAATATTGTACGGCGGTTATTACAAGCGCGGGGAGTTGAAGTCATCCATTTAGGTATTAATCGTTCAGTTCATGATGTGGTGACTGCAGCATTGCAAGAAGACGTTGATGCTATTGCCATGAGCTCTTATCAGGGCGGGCATAATGCCTATTTTGGATACTTACTATCGAGTCTCGCTGACGTTGGTGCTAAACCCGCGCTGTTTGTTGGTGGCGGTGCAACCATTACATCAGACGAAGCTAGAACGCTAGAAGAGCAAGGGGTTTCTCGTGTATACACCAGTGCCGATGTGCTTAGTTTAGATGAGATGATTAGTGATTTATTAGCGCAGCTAATAGCGATTAAACCCAAAGGTAAAGCGAAGTTTAAGGTTAAAAAATCAGGGGGGAAGCCTGCAACCGACTTGTATCTGGGACAATTAATCACGGCGATTGAGCAAAACCGATTAGCTAATAACGGCACTGGTACAAGTGCCAGTAAAGATAAAGTGTCAACCGTATTGTCTTCTGGTTCAGCAGCCAAAAAACCCTTGGTGATGGGTATTACAGGGACGGGGGGCGCGGGTAAAAGTACTTTTAGTGATGAATTATTACGGGCGCTATTACAGCTTTATCCTGATATCAAGGTTGCGTATTTAGCTGTCGATCCCAGTTGGCAAAAAACGGGCGGAGCCTTGCTCGGTGATCGCATTCGTATTAATACTTTACCGCACGAACGATTATTCATGCGCTCTATTGCCACGCGACAAGCCAATGTATCAGTGAGCCAGTCACTGCAAGCCTGTGTACCAATGTTAATAAACCAAGGTTTTGATCTTGTGTTAATTGAAACTGCGGGTATTGGTCAAAGTGATAGTGCCATTGTTGATATGGTTGATTTCAGCCTTTATTTAATGACCAAGGATTATGGTGCCAGTAGCCAATTAGAAAAAATAGAGATGTTACAATATGCCGATGCTGTGGTGCTGAATAAAGCGGATCAACAAGGTAGTGAAGATGCCTTCAATGACGTGCAACAGCAATGGCGTTTTAACCAGCAAGAAAATAATGCGGCGAGTAACGAACTTCCCATCTTCCCTATGGTTGCGAGCCATTATAACGATCATGGTTTTGGTCGTTTCATTGCGTTTTTGATGACTAAGTTGCCTTTTACGGCACAGGCTGATGTAAAAAATACTTACCAACAAATATTAACGGCATACCCTCGTTATGATTGGACACTAACCACGAGTCAGTTGAAGTTACAAAACTCGGATTATTTAACTGCTATTTATAATCATTATGTCGATATAACAGCGCAAAATAGACAGGAAATTGAGCAAGTTAGAACGCTACATACTTGCTATCAAATGTTAAGCGACTTAGGTGATCCCTGCTTACCTGCTAAACTCGCTCGTTACCCTCAAGCGGATGTAGATAATGAGTCTGATACGCATAGTTTCTTAGTCACCGATGCATCACTGAAAGCGTTATTATCTCCGTTAAGATCACGCTATAACAAGCTTTTGGCTCAGATTTCAGTCCCGCTTAGACATGCCTTACTTGCTTGGTTTAGAGACGATGACGAGTTATCACTTAAACGAATTGAAGAGGGCGTTGATACCATTGCTTGCCATCAATCATATGGTGAGCATCGAGATCATTTTGTCAGTTTAAGTGGTACCGTGATCCCCCACGTTGCAAAACCAAACGAGGGGCATTGGGATAACATTACCGCTTTTCTACTTAACGAAAATCGTCCAGGACAGTACCCTTATACCGCGGGCGTTTTTCCGACAAGACACAATGATGAAGATCCAACCCGGATGTTTGCCGGAGAAGGGTTGCCAGAAGACACCAATAAACGCTTTCATTATTTAATTAAAGGCCAAAAGTCGATTCGACTGTCAACGGCATTTGACCCCAATACGCTATATGGACACGATCCCGCTATCAGTCCTGATGTATTTGCCTGTATTGGTATGTCAGGGGTATCGATTGCAACATTGGATGATATGAAAGTGTTGTATTCCGGCATTGACCTGTGTGATTCAGGCTCGTCGGTTTCGATGACGATTAACGGACCTGCACCCATACTCATGGCATGGTTTTTACATACCGCTATTGACCAGCAAGTTGAGCTGTATTTAACGCAAGCGAATCTATGGAGAAAAGCCACTAAACTCATTAAATCGTATTTGTCGTCTTGTGATAGTGGTAGTAGCAGTAATCGTAATAGTAGTCATAACGCTAACGAGCGGCCAGTTTATCGTGGCGATTTACCTATAGGTCATGACGGTTTAGGGCTTAAGTTACTCGGTATCTCTGGGCAGATGTTAATGATTGATTTACTGGGATTAGAGGATGAATACACCGCGTTAAAAACCGCAACTTACAACAAGGTCAGGGGGACGTTACAGGCTGATATTTTAAAAGAAGAAATTGCTCAGAATGAATGTATCTTCGCATTAGACTTCTCGCTTAAGTTAATGGCCGACATGCAAGGCTATTTTAGTACTAATGCCATTTCGAAATTTTACCCTGTGTCAGTGAGTGGTTATCACATTGGTGAGGCAGGGGCGAATCCTATCACTCAATTAGCCTTTACACTCGCTAATGGTTTTACCTTATTAGAATATTATATGGCGCAGGGTCTGGATATAAACGATGTGGCACCACGGCTGAGTTTCTTTTTTAGCAATGGTATGGACCCCGAGTATGCCGTGATTGGGCGGGTTGCACGACGAATATGGGCGCGAACATTAAAGTCGGTATATAAGGCTAATGACCGCAGCCAAAAGTTAAAGTATCACATCCAAACATCAGGACGTAGCCTGCAATCACAAGAGATTGATTTAAACGATATTAGAACCAGTTTACAGGCCTTCTATGCGCTTTGTGATAACTGTAACAGTCTACATACCAATGCGTATGATGAAACCATTACGACACCAACGGAAAACTCTGTCTATCGTGCACTCTCGATTCAGTCCATTATTAATCGTGAATTTGGACTGAATAAAAATCAAAACCCGCTGCAAGGGAGTTACGTGATTGAGCTATTAACCGACCTTGTTGAAGAAGCCGTATATGACGAGTTTAATCGTTTAGCCCGTCGTGGTGGAGTGCTTGGCGCGATTGAAACTGGTTATCAACGTACGCAGATCCAGCAGCAAAGCATGTATTACGAGAAATTAAAAGGCAGCGCAAAACTCGACATGGTGGGGGTTAATTGCATGTCTAGGGACGAGGGGCATGACTCGATACAATTAAGCAATAAACAATTGGTACGCTGCAGTGATAATAAGAAGCAGCAACAGATAGACGCTGTTATACAATTTAAACAGCAAAATAAACAGCAGGCTGAGTTGTCATTGACTGCAATGAAAGTGGCATTATTATCTAATCATAGCAGTGAACGTAATAGCTTCGCAGCGCTCATGTCTGCAGCGCCATTTGCAAGTCTATCCCAACTAACCGATGTGTTGTACGTGGTCGGTGGTAAATATCGCCGTAATATGTAGGTTACTGTTGATTAATTAGGCCAAGCATGGGTTTGTAGTGTCTAGTTAATTTGCTTGATTATGTGATGGGTTTCAAATGAAAGCTTGCATGTTGGTTTTTTTATGTTACATTGGTCACATCTTCTGAACAAGAAGAGAGAAAAATGCTCAAAGGATGAGTCCGTTAAACCGCCTCCAAGGAACCGAGATCAACTGAGCCACGTGGTTCAATTTTTGATTAATGATTTAGAAGGTGACCCCTATGAAAAATTCAGTACCTGCAACACCTGTTTTTGGTGATTTATATAATACAAAATTCACTTACCCAAGACATTTAGGTTACTAATACCAATCACAATAAATAGATGATCATTCTTCCTGGTTAAAACTGCCACTAACTGCGTTGTTAATTTTGTAATTAGAATAACTAGTTACGGCAATTAACGTCTTGTTATTGTCAATTTTTCCGGCGAAATAATGGTTCACTTATTTAATTCAATTGGTATGATTTCTAGGAATTCAGAATTTGATGCCATCTATTTATAGATGGCATTTTAGTTTCTGGAATATAGAAAATAGCCTACAATCTACAATCTACAATCTACAATCTACAATCTACAATCTACAATCTACAATCTACAATCTACAATCTACAAGCCAGAATCAGCAGTTACTATAAATACTCTGAGATATCGACGGTATCAATTTGTTCCGCTTTTAGGTATTTGTGTGCATATTCAAGATAAATCCCCGAACTTAAAAACAGCTTAAATAGATCGCTATCTATATGCCTATCTTTACTCATAAAGCTTAATATTTTAATACTTTGGCTCAGCGACTTAGCTGTTTTATAAGGCCTATCACTCGCAGTTAGTGCCTCAAATACATCTGCAATAGCTAATATACGTGCTTCAAGGGATATGTCTTCTTCCTGTAGACCACGCGGGTAACCTCGACCACTTAGTTGTTCATGATGACCACCTGCAATCTCGGGCACATGGCTTAGATGTGGCGGTAATGGCAATTGTTCCAACATGGTAATCGTTTGAATCACATGGTGATTAATGATGTAGCGTTCTTCTGTGTTGATTGTGCCACGCTGAATCATCAGGTTATGTAGTTCACCAAGATTGTTGCGCTGCAGTGGGCGTTTCATGTTAAAGCGTAAATGCGCCTCTAATTCCAATGAGTTATCGATGTGTGAGACCATGTGTTCGGCACGATCTGATAGCACGGGTTCAATTACCGGCAGTGTGATAGGGCTTGTTCTGTCTTTTTGTGCAAGTTCAGCAGGTGAAAGTCCGAGTTCATCATCAAGAAAACGCAACCAAGTTTGTTGCGATATCGCTTCTATGCGCGCCTTCATATCATCATCAATAAAATTTTCGCCTAGGTTACATTTAGCAATAAATGCGAAATCAGCTTCGATCTGTTGTATTTTTTCAACCAGAATTTGGTTTGTTTTTTTCGCGTTATCACCTTGAGAAATTGCAGTAAGAGCCTGGATTTGGGCATCACGAATAAGCACTTCAAATCGCATTCTGATTTCATTAATACGATTATAAATTGTCTCCAACTTGGTCGCTTTATCAATCACGTATTCAGGTGTTGTTACCTTGCCACAATCATGTAACCAAGCGGCGATATTAAGTTGCTCCCAGCCATTAGCATCAAGATTAAATTTTCGAAATTGTTTTTGTGTTGACTGGCAAGCTGCATCGGCCAGCATGCTTGCTAGTTCAGGAACGCGTTGACAGTGGGCGCCTGTATAGGGTGATTTTGTATCAATTGCACCTGCGATTAGTTTAATAAATGAGTTAAGTAACTCTTTTTGTTTGGCGATTAAATTTTGGCTTTCAAAAGACAGCGATACAAAGTCTGATAATGTCTTTGCCACGCCCATGACATGTGTTAATTCGTTTCCGCCAAGACATTCGTGGTAACTAAAACCAAGCAAACCAAGAATGTTGCCACTGCGGTCGACCAAAGGAATCGTTAAAGTATAAACATTACTGTTTTCTGGGTGTATGCCTGCTTTAACTAACGCTGTTTTCAACATTGGGTGGATAAGATTAAATTGGATATCTTTGACGTTGACATTGTTTCTTAATTTTTCATACGGCCATTGTGTCGAGAGGTGAGGGCACTGTGTTACATCAGCATTTATGGTGTCATCTTGAGTATGCAAAATAAAGGGTTCTAATATGCTGTCGTCTTCTTCAGATTTCAAATATACAAAAGCACTGTCAGCTTCAAGCATCACGCTGGCTTTAGAACAGGTTTTTTCTAATAGACTGTGAATATCTTGTTCATTAGAGAGCATCGTGAGTAAGCGTAAAAAGTCATCCAGTGTTTTACGCATTTTTGTCGTTGATAGCTGTAAATCAGATATCTCTTTCACGCGCGATACCGTTATAGTCGCGGTTTCAGATACATCTAACGCTGTTACTTGTTTAATTTGTTCTGATATATTACGCAATGGTCGAGTTAAGACCCGGGCGAATAACCAACTTAATGGAATAAATAAAAACCCGATCGAAACCAACAATAACATGGTTTCGCGTAGCATTTTCTTTGATGGACCTAAAATACTACTTTTAGGCACAGCAATAAGAAGGCGTGCATTGTTATTCTGTAAAAGACTAATGTTGTGAGTTTGTGCAAACCATTCTTCACCTTTGAAATTAAAAGAGAAAAGCTTGTTTTTATTGAGGTTAGCACTGACAACTTTCTTGAACGTTTCTTTTTGTAATAAGTTGCCCATATCATTGTTGTTCGACGCGTCATTGAAGTTTGAAAAACTGCTATCGTTGTTATGATAAACGACGAACTGACCCTGGTCACCAAATAAGACTCGTATCGCATCATTACTGAGATCGGATACTTTTAAGCTATTCACTATGGTATCAATATTAAGATCTGTAGCGATCACAACATCGGAAAATTGGTGTTTTTGTACCAGTGTCAATGAGTCTTCATTCGTTCTTAAATCTTTGTATATAGGTGTTGGTACTAGATTAGGACTCTGCATACCAATTTTGTACCAAGTGCGTTCAAAGACATTCAACGAATCATTGTTAGTGACTGTCGTATCAATGATGTCAAAAATTTTGCTGAGGTAGACTCGGGTAAGTTCATTTGAATTAGCTTGTTTGTATGTAAGCGTTTCGATGACAAACTTGGCGTTTTCAGGTGCGTCATAATAGTACTGTTTGGTTTTAGAACCTAATTTATGTGCGCCCAGTAGATCTCCATTCGGAAAACCCATATATATAGAATTGGTTAAGGTATCCTTAGCAAGATAGCGAGCAAGGTCAATGGCTTTGATTAAGCTGATATCTGAGGCTTTATCATGATCCCAATCAGAGCTAGTACTAAGGTAACCAAATATTTGCGTGATAGGCCTGTACTTATAACTAACAGAAGTGTAAATGTCTTCTACATAGTGTTGAAACTGCTGCGATGTCGCATCCTGAGCCATTTGAGACATACGATTATAACTGACGGAAATTAAAATACTGATAGTGATGAATAAAAACGTTGAGAATGCGATAGCTGTATAATTTGTCAGTGATAATTTAATCTTGTGCAAACCGAGCTCCAGTTAATCTTAATACTTATGTATTACCAATAACAGGGTAGCATAAAATTATGACACTATTGAATAGCGTATTAACTCTAAGTTAACATTTAATGCGTTCGCTGAGGTTTTATTTGAGGTGTTTAAAAACACTGCATTGGATTACGATTGTGGCCATATAGCCAAGCGCTGATATAGCATCTTGAAGTAGTTTGGGTATACTATAAATCTAATAATGGGTAAAGATCAGGAATTGATCGTTTAGTCTTCAAACAGAGGAGTGTTGTTTTGACTCAGTTTCGTCCTTGTATTGATTTACACCAAGGTAAAGTAAAACAGATTGTTGGCGGTAGTTTGAATGACCAAGGTGCCGCGACTAATTTTATTAGCCAATATGATGCTGCATATTATGCCAGTATTTATCGTCAACATGATTTACACGGCGGACATGTTATTGCTTTAGGTCCAAATAACGAAGCCGAAGTATTAAAAGCATTACAAGCATGGCCGCACGGTTTGCAGTTTGGTGGTGGTGTCAATTTAACGAATGCTGCTAAGTATATAAAAGCAGGTGCATCGCATGTCATTGTTACGTCATATTTGTTTGATGGTAATGAATTTAGTTGGGATAAATTAGCGCAATTGAAAGCGGCAGTCGGTAAAGAACATTTAATTTTGGACCTGAGTTGCAGGAAAACAGCCCAAGGTTGGAATATAGCGACGGATCGCTGGCAAACAGTAACAAGTACTGTGATTAATGCTGAGACATTACAACAACTATCCGAACATTGTGCAGAATTTTTGATCCATGCTGCTGATGTAGAAGGTCTGCAAAATGGTATTGATCAAGAGCTTGTTAGTTTATTGGGTCAACATACTAAAATACCGGTAACTTATGCTGGTGGTGCTCGTAGCATCGAGGACTTGGCTTTAGTGGAACGCTTATCAAATGGTAACGTTGACTTAACGATTGGCAGTGCGCTGGATATATTTGGTGGTTCCGGTATAACTTTACAGCAATGCATTGATTGGAATCAGGAACATTAATACTCATTAATATAGCGGGCGTTGTGTATATATTTCCCGCTATCTATCTATTTTTAAAAGTAATAATGAAATTATATGAGTTTGAATCTGTGATGAGAATCAACATTAAAAATTATTCTCCATTTCTGATATAAAAACATCTTTAAAATATTAGGTTGTTCCACTAAAATGTCAGCTCTGTTTTGTTTTGTGGTTTATTATGAGTGGTATTAAAGTTTCAGTGGATCGTATCCAAGTGGGGAATTACGTAAAACTACCCTTGGGTTGGTGTGATCATCCTTTCATGTTCAATAATTTCAAAATTGATTCTCAAGAACAACTTTTGCTTATCCGTAAACTTGGTGTTTCACATGTTACTGTCTATCCAAAACGAAGTGAAAATGGTTTGTTGCCACCTAAAGAACCAGGTGCTGAAGTACAAGAGCCTGCTTCGAATATCGATCTTGAACAAATTAGACGTGAGTTATGGGAGAGCAAACAGCAAGGAATTGAAAAGTTAAAAAATCATCGTCGACGAATTACTAAAACTGAAAAAAACTTTAAATCGGCAATGATTCAAGTCCGTTCAGTGATGAGTAAACTCTCTAGTCGACCACTAAATGCCATTGAGGATGCCGAACAACTTATTGGTAATATGGTTGATTCGTTGTTGAAAGAAGAACATATTGTTTTGCATTTAATGAGTGAAACTAAAGAAAATGAAAATATTTACTATCACTCATTGAATGTATCTGTTCTCTCTATGTTGTTGGCTAGAATGAAAAATTTAGATGCTAGTGTAATCAAAAGCATAGGTATGGGCGCGCTGTTTCATGATATGGGTAAATTGAAAATACCGCCGCAAATATTACGAAAAACGACTGCGCTGACTAATGCCGAACAGAACTTCCTCAATTTACATCCTAAATATGGGCTGGATATCGTTAATTTAGTTGATACTTTTCCGGAGTCGGCAAAAGCTATTATTGCTCAACATCATGAATTATTAGATGGCAGCGGTTATCCTAAAGGTTTAGCTGGTGATGCTATTGACTCATTTGCTCAACTTGTCAGTGTTGTTAATACCTACGATACACTTTGTCATCCAATGGATATATCCAAAGCAAGAGTACCTTCTAATGCGTTATCTTGGTTGTATAAGAATAGTGCGAATAAGTACAATCAAAGTGATTTGAAATTATTAGTGAAAGTATTGGGTGTTTATCCTCCGGGTAGTGTTGTTCGATTATCGAATGATCAAATAGGGATGGTATTGTCAGTGAATTCGGATAGATTGTTATATCCTAATATTCTTATTTATGATGCAGAAGTTCCTCGTGCAGAAGCGCCTATTATTGATCTTGAACAACTTGAATTAACAATTACTGGTGTGATTAAACCCGATAAGTTACCTGAACGTATTTATGAATATCTAAACCCGAGAAGTCGAATTAGCTATTATTTTGAAAGTACCAAGAGCAATAGTTAATTCTGATATATACAATTAGTATGATTGCTCTATAATTGGCGCTTACTTAATATCAAAGGTTTATTATTTTGAATACGTTACAGCGTGGCTTTACTCTTATCGAGTTAGTTATTGTGATCATTGTACTTGGGGTATTATCCGCCACAGCACTACCGCGTTTTTTGAATTTAGCTGATGATGCTGATATTGCCGTTGTTGAAGGAACGGCAGGCGCTTTGAAAGGTGCGGTTAATTTAGCTCATAGTAAATGGGTGATCATGGGGTCTGCCACTGACATTGCCTCAAATGATAATGTTCAATTGTATGGAACGGGTGCTGAAGGGCAAATCGACTTTAATAAAACGGGTTGGCCTGCGCAACGTTATCCACATATTGATGCTAAATCGATTGATACTGACAATGTTGAGGATTGTATTTCGTTATGGAATACGATCTTGAATACTGGCAGCAGCAAACTTGATTCAAGTGGCTACAGTGATGACTTTACAGCTGTTTATGGCCCTGACGATCAACCAACTGAGATCGAAGGTGTTTGCTTTTATAAAAGAACAAGTAACCTTGATTTATACATCCGCTACAATAGTAATAATGGTAGCGTGACTACCCATCCTTAATATTGTAATCACGATTAGCCGCCAAGATGAATCGCGATTATTGACCTTATTATTCAGGCTTGTTTAATCGCCAATCATACTCATAATCGATGTCACCTGGGTTTTGTTGAAATGCCAGTAAAGCTTGTTTTAAGCTAGGCTTTGCATAACGCTTTAAATGTTCAATTAATGCTTGGTCATTATCACCAAAATCCTCTGAATACCATTTGTAGATACTCGATACTTGCAAATCTTGCCCTTGAACTGTAATGCCTCGTGGATGATTTATATAAGCATAAGCCCCCGCAGTTAATAGCTGTTCCATGTTATTCGCGGTAAACGCTGTGGCAGCCAAATTCGGGCACCCATAACTAGCGCAATTCACCGCATAATGGATACGTGGATCTAGCCAAATAGGGCGCAGTATTTCATGTTCAATGTCGTTTAAGCTTAGGGTTTTGTCGTTGACCGTGGCAGCATCATCATCCCAAGGACCGAAAGAAAAGAAGCGCTTACCTAGTTTAGTAATAGATTTTACCGGGTAGTTATCCAATACCAGCTGTATTGTCAGCGCGTTATATAAGTTAATCCAATAAGCTTGTTGCTGTGATCTAGTATGCAGTAATGGATTAACCTGTTGAATTTGGCTTAGGTATTGTTTGAGAATTGTTTTATCTGCATTCGTGACACCGCTGTAATTAAACAAGTTAACGGCGACACTATTTTCTCCCATTATTAAATAACGATTTAAAATATATTGCCATTGGCTGTGATCGATATCTACAGTCATTGACTCATTACTCTTGTTCCAATATGACGTTGTTGCTGCCATTGTGCTATGCGAATAAAGCCCACTAAACAATCCTATGAGTAATAACCATAGAATAATCGTTGATCTACTTATTAATGATTTTTGATTGTCGTTCACATCTATTCCTGCCTTGTATTAAGTTGTTGAACTTATAGTACAACATTCGTCATAGCTTATAGTACTAATCATAACTCATGGGTATCAGTTATTATGGATTATATGATACTTAGTTGTTTGGCTGTTTAATTTGAGTAATCTAGTGTAAATATCTGTCAGGCGTGTTCATTTTTGTATTATCGTGTACATATTAAGGATTATAGGATATCTTTCTGAGCCCGATTTTTATTAATGTCGATTTTATTGCTGTTTGGAGTATGAGTGTCTTATAAGAATATTTGTGTATCCTTGTTATGTTCCGCATTGCTGATGACAAGTCAGGTTAGTGCTGAAGATATTGCGGAAGATATTGCAACAGATAGCGCGATTAAAAGGCCAACATTTGATACTGAAGTTGCAGGCGTTCCGTTTATTATTTCAACAGAAACACTCGGTACTGCGGTTGGTGTGTCTGGTATTATAAAACACGCGGGCCAGCCACAAGCGTCAATTTTCGGTTTGGGTTTATACAGTGAGAATGACAGTAATATTGGTTTTATTTCATTCAATAATTACGCGTTGCCTGGCTTAAAACAATGGTTATTTTCTACCGAGTATTATCGTGGTTATTTTAGTAATGGTATCTACTATGTACCAGCGGCAAGAGCGCCTGGAGAACCCCGAACTACCAACGAGATTATTGCTGAAGGTACTGACTCGTCGTTACGTTTTAATGCCAAATATGTATTACCTTGGGGCTTAGGTGCCAATGGCGCCGCTCGTAGTCTGAAACCACAACGCGGTGAGATAGAGTTCAACCCTCTCGAATCAGGTGTTACCAGTATTGGTTTTACCCCGTTTCAGCAAAAACGTGATGTGACAGGTTTTGCTAATTTACCTGATGTTGCACAAGGCTTAGAAGTACAACTGAATTGGGATAACCGAGACAGTATTGGTGATACAGAGGCGGGCAGTCAAACTCGATTTACGGTGCGTCGTGATTTCGGTAACGATGAGCGTAATAGCTGGACAACATGGGAGCTTGAGCAAAGTGCGTTCGTGCCACTTGAGCAAAATAGCTTGTTTAAAGAACAAGTCTTAGCATTTAACTATTATCTTGCAGATACGCCGACATGGGATACGGGGACTAGTTTTGAGAATAAACATCGTCCGCCATCTTTTGCTGGGATCAAGCTAGGCGGTTTTAATCGTCTACGCGGTTATTCATCAGGGCAGTTTTATAGTCGCAGTGCGGTCGCTTACAGCGCGGAATATCGCGTGAAACCACATTGGCAACCGTTACACAACTTACCGTTTTACGATTTCCCGTGGTGGCAATGGTCTGCCTTTGTAGAAACAGGGCAGGTTGCTGATAGTTTTGATTTAGCGGCTCTGCATGATGACTTGAAATGGACTGCTGGCTTAGGCTTACGTTTTAATGTCGAAGGTGTGTTGGTACGCATTGATTATGCGAAAAGTGAAGATGATGCACAAATGTGGTTCATGATTAATCAGCCATTTTAGCGGTAAAAAATCAATAAAAAAGACGTCGATAAGAAACAGAAAAGCCGTAATTGTGACCCTTTAAAGGTATGTAATTACGGCTTTTCGTATTTTAAATAAGGTTTAAATCAATTGTTACTTTTTGAACATTGATTTTAAATCAGCGAAAGGATTGTACGTCGCTGACTCTTGGTTGTTGTCACCGGCTTCAACTTCTGTCGCGTACTGATCGTGCTCAGTGTATTTTGAATGCTCGTTGTCATGGCAATATAAGCAGAGTAATTCCCAGTTACTACCGTCATTCGGATTGTTACTGTGATCATGGTCCATGTGATGAACCGTTAACTCTCTTAAGTTAGAATAAACAAATTCGCGTGTGCAACGGCCACATATCCATGGGAATAACTTAAGTGCTTTCTCGCGATAACCTTGTTCCATACGCTTATACGTTGCGCTGGTACCTAAAGTATCTGATGACATAACTGTGCATCCATAATAATAAAAAGGTTATTGTAAAAGTATATCGAACACTGATCAACTGCTTATTTAGAGTTGTTATTTAAGCCAGTTATTGGGCTATCAGAACAAAAGTGGATGAGGTAAAATATACGCAATTCAATTTACCAGTATTCTAGCTACCTATGTCAGTTTCAAAAATAGATTCAACCGCACTTAAATACCTGTCCGCTTATTCAGAGCAAGTTCAAAGCAAGATTAAACAGATGTTAGAGCAAGATACGCTTGGAAAATTCTTATTAACTAAGTATCCGACAACGCATGCAATTACCAGTGATAAGAAATTGCGTGAGTTTGTGATGGATTTGAAGAATAATTATTTGAAGAAATCATCGCCGATAAGCAAGATCATCTATGATCCTAAAATTCATGTGGTGAATAACGCGCTGGGTTTGCATACTTTTGTATCAAGAGTACAGGGCAATAAATTAAAGAGTAAAAATGAGATCCGTATTAGTGAGATGTTTAGGCGTTGTCCCGAGCCATTTTTACAGATGATTACCGTTCATGAGTTGGCTCACATTCGATTCAAAGGCCACGACAAAGCTTTCTATAAGCTTTGCGAGCATATGCTACCGGATTATCATCAGTTCGAATTCGAGATGCGTTTGTATTTAACCCAAGTTGAATTTAGAGGTGAGATCTACTAGTTAAGTGGGCTCGAGAGGGTCAGCTAAATACCTAGTGACACTTACTTCATTGTCACTTTTCCACCCACCATTTTGTAAGCTGGCGTGCCTCTGATGAGCATGTCTCTTGCAAAGACTTGCTCACACTTAGGGCAGGTGCAGGGCGTTTTGCAGTAATCTGTAACGATGCGCTCTTTAAAGCATTTAACCAGGCTACCTTTACCGCCTTTACGATATTTAAACAGTAGTGTTTTGCATTTACTGCATGAGATCTCAACTGTTTGCGTTGGGCCTTTTTTATTTGGTTTCGCCATTTAACTTTTCTTATAATAACTCATATTAAAAATAGTGTTACAGTTTACACGCTTCTGGTTCTGCATCATCAGTATATTGAACGCAAACCGAATTAGTTTCTTGAGAAAATAAAACGGAGCCTATGTCTTTATAAGCGTAGTTACACCGTACGGTGGCTAAATTACCATTATAATCTAACGTTGTGAACATGCTGTTGTCACTATCGCTTGTAGAGGCCAAAATGCCATTGACGGCAGAATCCCAAATCAAAACGCAGACACCATCAAAGTGTGCCAATGGATTATTTCTGATTTCTCGGGTCGCGTGAGATTGAAAAGACAATAAGTTACCACCGATGGTCATAACCGAAGGCTCGCCTTCAAGTATGTGTTTTGACTCAATAATGGCAAGGCTACCATCAAATCCAGCTGCAAAGCCTCTTAATGTTGCTTTCTCTGCATCGCTTTGTAACTCGAGGTATTTAGGAACTGCGATTACAGCTAATAGGCCAAGTACAATAATGACAACGGTTAGCTCTATAAGGGTAAATCCGTGCTGCTTCATGTGAACGGTTCTGCGTTATAAAAGACGAGCGATAGTATACAAAATTAGGTATAAGTTTGAAGTCGCACTATTGACTAATCACGTATTGAACACAAATCAATAAACATGCGTATTGATATTCTAAAACTCATACTTCATATCTTATTTTAGTGTTAGCTATGAGCTGCGTACCACTTGATTTCATTATGCTTGTAGTTCAGGATAAGTAACTAGATTTATAAAGGCTATTTCCTCAATGTCGGCGTCGAACAACACCTATAGCAAAACACTAAAAACCTCAAATAACGTCAAACGTTGGATTGTAAGTCTGTTTATAATCATCCTATTAAGTGTCGTGCTCATGTTTATATACCGCGAACGCATTATCATGAAGGTTAGCAATCATTTCTCAATTACCTATGGTGTTAAAGTTGAGCAGTTACATGGATTAGTGATTAAGTTTGATCTGCAGCAGCCACTTTTTATCGATAAAATTATGCTTGAGCAAGTTAAGCTGAATGTTGATTATTTGCAATTTGAGCAAACAATACAGGACAAAAATACCGATCAAGTTGGGACTAAAGTAATTACTGTCGACCCTTTATTACCTATGCTACCGGATTGGATACCCGATCTTCATATTGAAAGCGTAATAGTGCGAGGTACTAATTTACCTGACGTATCAAAAGTAAAAAACCTATCTTTATCGAACCTTAATTGGGAACCGCTCGACTTTAATGTAGTTAATTTTAAAGAGATGGATTTCAGATATGCCGATAACAACTCTGAATTTGGTTTTTCAGTGTGGCAGCAGGATCAGCGCTTGTTACAAGCTAAGCTGAACTACGTATTAAAAGATACTAACAGTACAGGTAGCCATAACTCACTTAAAGTGCAACTGAGCACGGACTTAAGCAAACTTAATGCAAGAGTTAACCATGCTTTACCAACGTTTAATGCCGAATTTTATGGTATGGCAAACCTTGATATAGAAATCGACTCACAGCAGATGGACCGTGTTGCATTAAAATTGTCATTGGTTGATGCGGGAGTCAGTTATGACAAGCAAAAGCTTATTGCTAATACAGACCTCTCTGTTGATACCGAGTTATTACTTGATGCCAAAGGCTGGTTGCCTGAACAAGTCAATTTGATCATCACAGATATTGCTTCTGTCACACTGACTAATACAACGTGCACGTCGTTTACTGCATTATTGAGTGTGGACAAAAGCGTTTGTCAGCCGTTTAACAAAAATGCATTACCAAACATTTCACCTATCGTAATCACGCCAGGTTTACCTTTATCTTTACAGGTAGGGATACAAGAGCGCGATATTGCTCGTTGGAAAGTACAGGCTAAGCAATTGGCAATGACGGCTATTATGTCTAAGAGTCGTTTGTCTGTAAGGATGGATGAATTGATGTTAACGCCGCATTCCTGGCTGAGTAATTGGTCGTTAGCCGGAATTACTAACAGCCGGTATTTCAGTGAACTGACTGTTCCGCTACAAGTTAAATCAACAGGTTATGTTGAAGTTAACCCAACAGATACATCGATAAAAACTAAGCTCATCGTTAATAGTGCAAAATTCACTGCACAGAAATTTAAGTATACCGATATCTCGAGTGAAGATATTCAGGTTGCTTTACTCGCACCTATGACAGTGAATATCGACAAAGGTGAGATCCTACCGTTTAACTTTGCTTTATCAACAGCATTATTCAGTATCAAATACCAGCATGAATATAAACTGGAGCGATTGACGGCGCAGCATAAGGGGCGTTTTAGCACTAAAGCTGTGAACGTAAGTTCTGATTGGCTATTAGATGATGTGGTATTGAAAAGTAAAAATACCATTAAGTTATTGAATTTAGCGCCGCACAAATTGGAGGGTAAATGGCAATTTCCTAAGCAGCCTATCCCTTCTTTATTGACGAATAAATACCCTTTACCAGTAGGATTATACTTACCTGCGATGCTGGTAAACACGCTTGATTACCAAGTAATGTTAAATGAGCCACAAAGGTATCTAACGGCAAGTATGTCGGGTGGCGTCACTGCCGATAACAGCACTTTCAATGAAATTACCGCCACGGATATAAATACTAAATGGACGTGTAGGATTGTTGCGAATAAACCTGATTTAGCCGCTTCGTTAAATACGAAATGTAATATTAATAGTGATATTTCATCTGTTGACATGGGGCCTGTCGCCACTGACGTTAATTTCTCTGGCTTAGTTTCATTCACTGATGAAAAGTTACAGGTAGCGGTTGATCATGCATCAGCAGAGGTTTTCTCTGGCACTATTTCGCTAGCGCCGTTGTTAATTACCGATTTTGATCATATTGTTGGTCAGTTACAGGTTCGCAATCTATCTTTACCTGAGGTACTTGAATTATATAATGTTCCTGGTGTGCAAGTGACTGGATTATTAAAAGCGGATTTACCTTTTATCGCTCAGGGCTCTGCGCTATCAATAACCGATGGTTCGATAGAGCAGCAAGGTGCTGGTGGAGTGATCCAAATAAAGGATAATGCCACGATAGAGCAGTTAAAGTTAACGCAGCCACAATTACGCTATGCTTTAGAACTGTTAGAAAACTTACATTATGATACGTTACACAGTGATGTTGATTATAAGCCCAGCGGAGACACCAAATTAACGATTAATATCAAGGGGCGTAACCCGAGTGTGGAGCGGCCAATTGAATTTAATTATTCCCATGAAGAAAATGTATTGCAGCTATTTCGTAGTTTAAGAATTAATGATGCTATGTATGATGCGCTTGATAAAATGAATAAACCATAAGGATATAATATGAAAGCACTGTTATTTAGTGCAAGTCTTCTTGTACTTATTGCAGGGTGTACGCCAACAGTACAGCTTGCTGTTCCCGATAAACCGATTGTGATTAATTTAAACGTAAAGATTGATCATGAGATTAAAGTGAAAGTAGATAAAGAGCTAGATGATGTATTTAGCGATGATGATTTATTCTAGTTAGATGGAGATTACAATGAGAAGAATTTTTTCAACCTTGATTATTTTAATCGCTATGTCATTTTCGGTACAGGCGATGAATCTGCAAGAAGCCAAACAAGCAGGACTGGTTGGTGAACAAGTGAATGGTTATCTTGGTGCTGTTAAGCCGAGTAGTGAAGTGAATACATTAGTTAAAACAGTAAATGAAAAGCGCAAAGCTAAATATCAAGAACTAGCAACCAAGCATAATGTGTCTATTGGCGCTATTTCTGCTCGTGCAGCGAAAAAAGCCATGTCGATGACAGCCAAAGGCCAGTTTATTGAATCTTCTCCAGGTCAGTGGAAGAAGAAATAGCAATAATATTAGGTTTATAAAAAACCATAAAGTTTAAAAAACATAAGCCCTACTGTGATGTATTGATAACATAACAGTAGGGCTTTTATGTGTCTGTCGATATTTTCAATGGAGATAGTGGAAGTTTAGGATATTATTAACTTTAGTTTCTCTCGAAGTGCGAGTGAATAAAGTGACCATTGATATCACTGGGGAGTAACAAGTAAAATTTGCGTAAGGAGCTATTATTAATATTGTGATAATGGCTTGTTTTAAATAATTTGGTGAATATATCGATGACATCTTGTCGGTTAGGCTTACTGTATTTAATATTACTCACCACTGTTAACTCGGTGAATGCGGCATCAGAAATGGATGACCCTGAAACGCGTCTTCCGTTCATCGCTGAATTCCGTGTCGGAATATTAGCGCATAATATTGGCCCAATCGCGTCTAGAGAAGAAAACGGCACAGATATAAATATGGAGATACATTTTCAACCACCAAACTTGTTGAGTGCACTCGGAGAACCTAAACCTTTTGTAGGCACCACGATTAATACGATTGGCAATACCAGTTTTCTTTATGCTGGTTTTATGTGGGACTTTGATATTACAGAATCTATTTTTGCTAGTCTGGGTCTTGGGTTGACTGTGCATAATGGTAATAGTGGGGTAACCTCAGAAGGTGATGGGCTAACAACATTAGGCTGCTGGTGGTTGTTCAGAGAATCTCTTGAACTCGGTTATAAAGTGGAAAAACAAGTTTCAATCGCCCTGTTTTGGGATCACGTATCACATGGGGATATTTGTAGCGATCGTAATAGCGGCATGGATAATATGGGCCTACGGTTACATTACAAGTTTTAAACGTAAACAGCCCAGTTATCATCTTGCTGGGCTGTTTTATATTACTTATTTAGAATGCTTTTAACCAACCGCTGGGATCACGTTCGCCATTTGTAAAAACTGCGATGCGATGATCACGCAACCCATCAAGCTGGCAAGTACTAGTGTCACATTACCACCGACAACTCTATAACCACTTGTTTGTGCTTTACGCTGCTTAGAAACCATAGCAACAGGCAAGAAGATCGCGAGAATAACCAAGGCAATTGCTGCATAACCTAACGCCGTAATAAATCCTTGTGGGTAAAATAGCGCAAAAGCCAGTGGTGGTAAAAATGTTACAAGCGCTGTTTTTACACGGTGTGATTTAGCGTCTGTGCTATCGTTAACGCCGCTGCCATTGCTACGATTAAGACTCGTGTCAGTACGCTTCATCATACCTGATAACAGATCAAACAGCCCTAAACTAACACCTAAGAATGAAGTTGCTAAAGCAAGATCGGCAAACACAGAAACAGATTGGCTTACTTGCGGCTGTTGTAACACTGAACTGAGCGATGCAATAAAGCTAGTTAGCGAGTTATTCGCCATTAGATCCGTTTGGCTTAATACACCTTGCGTAGCGACTTGCCATAACAGGTAGATAACCAGTGGTGCAGATGCACCGCAAATCATTACTTTCTTCAGTGTTTTAATATCAATACCTACATAACGTACGATTGATGGGATACTGCCGTGGAAACCAAACGATGTAAAAATAACCGGTAGCGCAGATAATAGTAAACCTTGCTGTACTGGCATTTCTAATAAATTAATCGATTCAACGTGTGGAAATAGCAGGCTAAGCGTGAGTGCTAAGACAATAATTTTTACGCTAAATAATACCCGGTTTACGATATCCACCGAGTGTGTACCGATAGATACAACTGTAGCGACTATGATTGTCAGTAATATAGCGCCAAACTGAGGCGTTAATTCTAAACTCATGAAGTCATTGATCTTGTTAGTTAACTGCGAACCGCCACCGGCGATGTATGCAGCACAAAGCGCATAGAATAAGAAGAAAGAAGCAAACGTTGCGAGATATTGACCGGGTTTACCCAGTAAATTTTTAGCGAGTGAGTTAAGCGTTGCATCTTGCTCGGCATGTTGGTGGATCTCTAACATAAGTAACGCTGTATACGTCATTAAACCCCAGTTAATGATGATCAAAAAAGCCGCGGTATAGAAACCTAAACCAGCTGATGCAAGGGGTAAAGCTAACATACCACCACCAAGAGCGGTGCCAGCAACAATAAGGGTACTTCCTACTATTTTATTCACAGTTATAAAACCTTATTCACAGTCATAAAACATTCCATTACGGATCACGATTGAAAGCATGTAAACTTATATTTACATTAATGCCTTAGATATACATAAACTAT
>Ga0209396_1001584_pt1 | contig 25019 bp, 25 predicted proteins | sample GOMGulsemesocosm_6_FD_184638 | JGI IMG/M metagenome (GOLD analysis project Ga0209396, IMG submission 184638) | Methane-oxidizing microbial communities from mesocosms in the Gulf of Mexico - GOM8C Gulf of Mexico (SPAdes) (version 2) | ecosystem: Environmental > Aquatic > Marine > Cold seeps... | reverse complement strand
TTCCATACTTGCATTCAGGCGAGCAGGATTTGATATATGTAATTTAACTATATTTTTCAAAACCCGTCTGAGTAATCAGACGGGTTTTTTGTTTTTATCCCCCTAAAGTTTACTCAGATATTATTTAATTAAAAAATGAGTACACTAAAAATTGCCGTTCAAAAAAACGGAAGACTAAATCAAGATTCCCTTAAATTATTAAAAGATTGCGGAATTGATATCAACAACGGTAAAGACCAATTAAAAGTTACGGTTGCAAATTTTCCTTTAGAGATATTATATCTCAGAAATTCTGACATACCACAATACCTAGAAGATGGTGTTGTCGATATTGCTATTATCGGAGAAAATTTATTGATAGAAAAAAATAAAAAAGTAGAGATCATTGAAAGATTAGGATTCTCAAAATGTAAAGTTTCTTTAGCTGTTCCTAAAGAAGTTCTGTCTGATGACTCTTCCTATTTCAATGGAAAAAAAATAGCAACTTCTTACCCAAATACATTACAAACCTATTTAACTAAAAATAACATTGATGCCGAAATACACGTTATTTCTGGCTCAGTTGAAATTGCACCAAATATTGGTTTAGCTGAAGGTATTTGTGATATTGTAAGTTCAGGAAGCACCTTATTCAAAAATGGCTTAAGAGAAACACAAGTTATTCTAAAGTCTGAAGCGGTATTAGCAAAATCTAGTATACTTCCTCCAAAAAAAAGAGCGATACTTGACCGATTAGTTTTTAGAATTCAATCGGTTTTACGAGCTAAAAACACTAAGTACATTTTAATGAATGTCCCTAATGATAAAATAGAAGAAGTAAGTAACATCCTTCCTGTATTAAAAAGCCCTACGCTATTACCTCTAGCGGAGGAAGGATGGAGTTCATTACATTCCGTAATTGAAGAAAGTAAATTCTGGAATGTCATTGACGAGTTAAAAAATGCTGGAGCGGAAGGTATTTTAATTGTTCCTATTGATAAAATTGTATTGTAATGAAAGTAGTTATATACCCCACAAAACAAGACTGGAAAACCTTAACCAAACGACCAGAAATCACTCGTAATGAATTAGATGTAATAGTATCTGAAGTTTTGGAGAATGTAAAAAACAATAAAGATCAAGCTTTATTAGCCTATGCTCAAAAATTTGATAATGTTAAATTAACAAACCTATCTGTTAGTGAAAGTGAAGTTTCTGAAGCAATTACATTGGTTTCAGATGAATTAAAAGCAGCTATTAATTTAGCGAAAAATAATATTGAAAAATTTCACGCTGCTCAGAAAGACATCGTTGAAATTATCGAAACTACTCCTGGTGTACAATGCTGGAGAAAAAGCTTACCAATTGAAAAAGTAGGCTTATACATCCCTGGTGGAACTGCACCTTTATTTTCCACCATTTTAATGTTAGGAGTTCCTGCAACACTTGCTGGCTGTAAAGAAATTATATTATGCAGTCCTCCGAATAAAGAAGGAAAAATTCACCCTGCAATTTTATATACGGCCAATCTAGTAGGGATCACTAAAATATACAAATCAGGTGGTGCACAAGCAATTACAGCCATGGCATATGGAACAGAATCAATTCCTCAAGTATATAAAATATTCGGGCCAGGAAATCAGTTTGTTACTAAAGCTAAAGAATTAGTACAATTAAACGGTATTGCTATCGATATGCCTGCTGGCCCCAGTGAGATATTAGTTATAGCAGATGAAACTAGTAATCCTGCATTTGTAGCAGCCGATTTATTATCGCAAGCAGAACACGGTACCGACAGTCAGGTTATTTTGCTTTCAAATAGTGAACAAGTAGTTAAGACTACTATAGTTGAATTAGAAAAACAATTAGCAGAATTACCACGTGTTGATATTGCTAGACAAGCATTAACAAACAGCAGCGCTATTGTTCTGGAAGCAATTAGTGACTGTATTAAATTTAGCAATGAGTATGCACCTGAGCATTTAATTTTAGCTTCTGAAAAAGCTGATGATTGGTTGGACAGCATTACTAATGTAGGTTCCGTATTCATTGGAAATTACAGTTGTGAAAGTGCTGGAGATTATGCTAGTGGGACAAATCACACCCTACCAACAAATGGATATGCAAAAAATTATAGTGGTGTTTCTTTAGATAGTTTTGTAAAGAAAGTAACCTTTCAGAAACTATCTAAACAAGGTATCCAAAATATTGGGCATGCTATAGAATTAATGGCAGAAGCAGAAGAATTATTTGCACACAAAAATGCCGTAACACTTAGATTAAAAGAGAATGTTTAGTTTAAAAAATATAGTCCGAAAAAACATCTTAACCTTGAAAGCATATTCAAGTGCAAGAGATGAATATACTGGTGAAGCTAGTGTATATCTAGATGCAAACGAAAATCCGTTTGGGAATTTAAATCGTTATCCTGATCCACAGCAAAAGGAGCTAAAAAAGTCGTTGGGGATCCTTAAAAACATTACTGCTGACAATATTTTCATCGGTAATGGAAGTGATGAAGTTATTGATTTAGCATTCAGAATATTTTGCAACCCAGGAAAAGACAAGGCACTTACTTTCTCTCCTACTTATGGCATGTATGATGTCTCAGCAAATATTAATAACATTGAATTACTCAAAATTCCTTTAACTGATGATTTTCAAATTAATCTAGATGGAGTAAAGTCATATTTAAAGGATGTAAGTTTAAAAATAATTTTTATCTGCTCGCCTAATAATCCAACAGGAAACACAATTAACACGGCGGACATTGAATATATTTTGAATAATTTTAATGGGGTTGTTATTATAGACGAAGCATATATTGATTTCAGTCCAGAAGCTTCTTGGAATAAAAAACTAGCAGAATACCCTAATTTAATTGTAAGCCAGACCTTTAGTAAAGCCTGGGGATTAGCAGCTGCTAGGGTTGGTGTAGCATATACAAATGCCAACATCATCAATTTATTCAACAAAGTAAAACCTCCATACAACGTAAGTAAACTAAGTCAAAAAGCAGCTCTTAACGCTTTAGGTAATATTACTGAGTTTGAAAAGAACAAGCAAATTATAGTAATTGAAAAAGATAGAGTATCAAAAGTATTAAAAACACTTTCACAAGTAAAAAAAGTATATCCATCCGATGCTAATTTCTTATTAGTAGAAGTTGATAATGCTAATGGAATTTACAACAATTTAGTGGCTCAAAAAACCATTATTAGAAACCGAAATAGTGTGATTAAAAACTGTATTCGTATAACGATAGGAAGTCCAGAAGAAAACACCAATTTAATAAACACACTAAAAAATAGTTAACATGAAAAAAGTACTTTTTATAGATCGAGATGGCACACTAGCCATTGAACCTCCAATAGGTTATCAATTAGATAGTTTAGAAAAATTAGAGTTTTACCCTGGTGTTTTTCAAGGCTTAGGAAAAATTGTTCGTGAGCTCGATTATGAACTAGTCATGGTAACCAATCAAGACGGATTGGGTACAGATTCATTTCCTGAAGATACCTTTTGGCCAGCACAAAACAAAGTAATTCAAGCTTTTGAAAACGAAGGAATTGTGTTCTCAGAAGTATTAATCGATAAAAGTTTCCCTGAAGACAATGCTCCTACTAGAAAGCCTAGAACAGGTTTACTACCTAAATATATTTATGGTAATTACGATTTAGAAAACTCTTATGTTATTGGTGATAGAACTACCGATATTGAGCTAGCTGAAAATTTAAAATGCCAAGGAATATTCATTAGTAAAGATGCAAATGACTATGCTTCATTAATTACTGAAAGTTGGGAAGAAATTTATCAATACTTGAAAGCAAAACCTAGAAAGGGTGTTATAAATCGTGTGACTAAAGAAACTAACATCGCTATAGAAGTGAATTTAGATGGTTCAGGAAAAAGCAACATTCATACAGGTTTAGGTTTTTACGATCACATGTTAGAACAAATTGCAAAACACGGAAACTTAGATTTAAATATCAAGGTTAAAGGTGATTTAGAAATTGATGAGCACCACACTATTGAAGATGTTGCCATTGCACTTGGTGAAGCTTTTGTAAAGGCTTTAGGAAACAAAAAAGCCATAGAACGTTATGGTTTTTTATTGCCAATGGACGATTGTTTAACGCAAGTAGCTATTGATTTTGGTGGTAGACCCTGGCTAGTTTGGGACACTTCTTTTAAAAGAGAAATGATTGGAGAAATGCCCTCAGAAATGTTTATGCACTTTTTCAAATCATTCAGTGATGCTGCAAAATGTAATTTAAATATTAAATCGGAGGGTGATAATGAACATCACAAAATAGAATCTATTTTTAAAGCATTTGCAAAAGCTATAAAAATGGCCACTTTGAAAACTAATAATTACTCTATTCCGAGTACTAAAGGAATTATATAAATGATCGCAATAGTAAAATATAACGCAGGAAATATCCGTTCCGTACAAAATGCACTGTCGCGTTTAGGCTATGATAGTATAATTACTGATGATGTTTCGGAATTATTAAATGCCGACAAAGTCATTTTCCCTGGTGTTGGGGAAGCAAGTTCAGCAATGAAACACCTAACCGAAAAAGGTTTAGACAAGATATTGACAACTATAGAAAAACCGATGTTAGGGATCTGTCTTGGACTACAACTAATGTGTCAATACAGCGAAGAAGCTAACACCACTTGTTTAGGTATTTTTGATACAAATGTTAAAAAATTTCCCGCTACAGGTAAAGTTCCACATATGGGATGGAATAGTTTTATTGATACAAAAAGCCCATTATTTAAAGGTATTGAACTTAACAATGATGTGTATTATGTACACAGTTATTACGCCGAAATAAACAAACAAACTATTGCTAGCTGCAACTATATTTTACCTTTTGGAACAGCTATGCAAAAAAACAATTTTTACGCAACCCAATTTCATCCTGAAAAATCAGCTGATGTAGGTGAGAAAATACTTAAAAATTTCTTAGAGTTATGAGAATAATACCAGCAATAGACATTATAGACGGAAAATGTGTTCGCCTTACAAAGGGCGATTACAACACCAAAAAAATATACAATGAAAATCCTTTAGAAGTGGCTAAGGAATTTGAATACTTCGGAATTCAATACTTACATGTGGTAGATTTAGATGGAGCAAAATCGAAACATATTGTAAACTATAAAATTCTAGAGCAACTAGCTTCAAAAACAAACTTAAAAATTGATTTTGGTGGTGGCTTAAAGTCTGATGAAGATTTAAAAACTGCCTTTGAATCTGGAGCAAGTCAAATTACGGGAGGTAGCATTGCTGTTTCTGATCCTGATCTATTTCTAAAATGGGTAAAGCAATATGGAAATGATAAAATTATTTTAGGAGCTGATTGTATTAATCGAAAAATAGCAACTAATGGTTGGCTAAAAAGTTCTGAATTAGATATAATCGATTTCATTAAAGGTTACGAGCAGAACGAAATTACAAATGTAATTTGTACAGATATCTCAAAAGACGGAATGCTTCAAGGAACCTCTAATGAATTATACAAAGAAATTTTAGAAGGAACAAAAATCAAATTAATTGCAAGTGGCGGTGTTTCTAATATAGACGATTTAGTAACTTTAAAAGAAATTGGTTGTGAAGGCGCTATTTTAGGAAAAGCTATTTATGAAGGAAATATAACCTTAAAAGAACTTTCTTTAATCTTATAATTTTAGCACAATGTTAAAAAAAAGAATCATTCCTTGTTTGGACATCAAAGATGGACGAACGGTAAAAGGAATCAATTTTGTCGACATTCAAGATGCAGGAGATCCTATTGAATTAGCAAAACGCTACGTAAAAGAAGGTGCTGACGAATTGGTGTTTTTAGATATTACTGCAACAGTAGAAAACAGAAAAACATTAGTAGATTTAGTACAGGAAATTGCTCAAGAAATTAATATTCCGTTTACTGTAGGTGGTGGAATAAACACCTTGTCTGATGTTGAAAACATCATTAAAGCTGGTGCAGATAAAGTAAGTGTAAACTCTTCTGCAGTTAAAAATCCTGAACTAATTTCAGAAATAGCAAATCAGTACGGAAGTCAGTGTGTCGTGGTAGCTATTGACACAAAGTTTGTAGATGGGGAGTGGATGGTTTTTGTACACGGAGGAAGAACTAGAACTCCATTAAAAACTATTGAGTGGGCAAAGAAAGTTACTGAATTAGGTGCTGGAGAAATTTTATTAACCTCAATGAATAACGATGGTACCAAAGCCGGGTTTGCTATGGACATTACTAATGAAGTTAGCCAAGCGATTAACATCCCTGTAATTGCTTCAGGTGGCGCTGGAAGCAAGGCTCATTTCTCTGATTTATTTACCCATACAGAAGCTAGTGCAGGTTTAGCTGCTAGTATATTTCATTACAGTGAAATACCTATTACTGAACTTAAATACTATTTACAAAACAACAATATTCCAGTACGTATTACTGAGAATAAAAAATCTAACATCATGAATATAGATTTCAAAAAAGGAGACAGTTTAGTACCAGTAATAGTTCAAAACAACAATACGCTACAAGTGTTAATGTTAGGGTATATGAACGAAAAAGCTTTGAAAAAAACAAAAGCAGAGCAGAAAGTTACTTTTTATAGTAGAAGTAAAAACAGATTATGGACTAAGGGAGAAGAATCGGGCAACTTCTTGTTGGTTAAATCTATTGAATTAGATTGTGACAACGATACTCTTTTAATTAAGGTAGATCCAGTTGGACCAACATGTCATAAAGGTACTACTACTTGTTTTGCTGATGAAACTTCAAGAGGATTTATATACGAATTAGAGCAAACAATTTCACAGCGAATAGATGATAATGACGAAAGCTCTTATACTAATCAATTATACAGAAGGGGGATTAATAAAGTCGCTCAAAAAGTAGGTGAAGAAGCTGTAGAATTAGTTATTGAAGCTAAAGATAATGACGCTAATTTATTTAAAAGCGAAGCTGCTGATTTAATGTATCATTATCTCATTTTATTAAAAGCAAAAGGATATACATTAGAAGATATTGAAACTATTTTAAAAGATAGAGCTAAAAAGTAATAACAATAAAAAAGAGGAACAAGTGTTCCTCTTTTTTATTGTTATTACTTACCAAAATGTGGTGATTTTTCTTTTTCTACTTTTGTTATAAAATAGTTGGTATCACCCAACCATGAAATATGTTTGTATCTCTCCTTATAATATACTTTCACATAATTACCTTGATGTTTTTGTAAATCAAATATTACTTTCTTCTCCTTATCCTCTATAGAAAATTTAAAAATTTGAGCTCCAGAAATCCCTTGACTGATTTCTCCTTCCCAAGTTTTCATCAAAACTCCTTTTCTACTAATTTTTATCAATTCTCCAGAACGTACTCCTTCACTATATGGTACATAATAAATAAATGCACAATAAGCTCCAAAGCATAAAGTAATCACAAGTACTATTAAAAATATTATTTTCTTCATGAATTTAAGTTTTTTATTAAACCGTTCGTTACAAGCTATTCTTGTTCTGTATCAATAGCACGTTCAAGCAACTTATCATTAAAGTGCTTTTGCTGCTTTATACCTAGTATTTTAAGATTTTCGACTTTTTTAATTAGGTTTCCTTTTCCTGTAAGTTTTTTCATGGTACCATCATAAGTACCTTGTACCGTTTTTAACTGATTACCTACCTTAATAAAATCATTAGTTAAGTTAACAAACTGATCATATAACCTTCCCGCCTGAGTAGCTATTTCTAATGCGTTTTTTTGTTGCTTTTCATTATTCCACATCGTGTCAATAGTACGTAAGGTAGCTAACAATGTTGTAGGAGTAACAATAACGATGTTTTTCTCAAAAGCTTTATTATATAATGAATTGTCTTCATTTAAAGCCACCGCAAAAGCAGGTTCAATAGGGATAAATAATAACACAAAATCAGGGCTTTCAATTTTATATAAATCGTGATAATTTTTTTCCCCTAATTGCTCAACATGCCTCTTAATAGAGTTTACATGTTCTTTTAAATATTGTTGTTGTAAAGCAGTGTCCTCTTCATTTACATATCGCTCATAATGAGTTAAGGATACTTTTGAATCCACAATCATTTTTTTATTTTCAGGCAGATGTATGACTACATCTGGTAATACTCGATTACCTTCTTCGGTGGTAAAACTTTGTTGCACAAAATATTCACTTCCTTTTTCTAAACCTGATTTCTCTAAAACGCGTTCTAAAACTAACTCTCCCCAATTCCCTTGTAATTTACTGTCTCCTTTTAAAGCTTTTGTTAAGTTTAGGGTTTCTTTGCTCATTTGTTGGTTTAAATCTTTCAACCCTAAAATTTGCTCTTTTAAACTTGCATGATGACCAATACTTTCTTTATGAGTATCTTCTACTTTCTTTTCAAAATGTTGAATCTTCTCTTGTAACGGATTTAAAATACTTTTGATATTCTCCTTATTCAACTCCGTAAACTTACCTGCCTTTTCATCAAGAATCTTATTTGCTAAATTCTCAAACTCTTTAGTGAATTTTTCCTGAAGGTTCTCTACTTCTTCTTTTTGTTCATCATTCCTCAATTGCAAGTTTTTAAAATCTGAATCAAGTTTTGTCAATTCAATAATAACCGAATCTTTTTGTTTTCTGATAAACTCTTTATCTTGTTCTGACTTATGCAATTGCTCTTTAAGTGAATTCAATTGCGTAGAAAAATTATCTTCAAGTTTTTTATTTTCTACACTAGCAGATTGCGTGACATCACCTATTTGTTTCTCTAAGATTAAGTTACGCTCATTAACTCCACTAAGTTCAGAAGTATTTTGAAGTTTAGAAATATGTTTTCCTAATAAAAAACCAATAACCCCAAAGATGATACTGGCTATGATAATGATGATTGTTTCTGACATGTGTGTATAAGCTGAATATAAAAGGTAAAGATAATTTGATTTTATTGAAGTTACTACTTCGAATTATTTTATTTTAAAAGAACCACTATCAGCATCAAAACCAACTAAATCTTTTGGAAATAAATCCTCAAAAGCGTTACCTTCAATTAATTCATGTGGGGTACCAAAATGTGTTTTCTCTTGCTTCATGACAATTAACTTGTCACACATAGACAATGCTACATTAATTTCATGGGTAGAAAACAATATCGTTTTATTGGTCTCTTTAGCTAATCGTTGTAATAATTTTAAAATATACACTTTATGATATAAATCCAAGTGTGTAGTAGGTTCATCTAAAATAATCAAATCAGTATCTTGAGCTAAAGCTCTAGCAAGCATTACCTTTTGTAATTGTCCATCACTCAATTCAAAACACTTTTTATGAGCGAGTTCTTTAATTTGTATAATATCTAAGGAGGCTTTCGTTTTTTCAATATCCGTATCTGATAAAGTCCCAAGCCAATTGGTATATGGTTGTCTTCCTAAAGCAATTAATTCCTGAACAGATAAATTTGTTTGAGAAACATTTTCTGTAAGTACCACACTCAGCTGTTTTGCTAAAGTAAGTTGATTAATTTGTGTTAACTCCTGATGATTAATATGAATAGTACCTGCTAAAGCTTGCTGAGTATTTGTAAGCGTCCTTAATAACGTAGATTTACCAATACCATTTCCTCCTACAAGCCCAACTAATTCACCCTTTTTAAGTTCAAAATTAATATTTTTAGCAACAGTATGTGTTTCCTTTTTGGATTGATACCCAACTGATAAATCAGTTGCTTTTAATACGATATGTTCAGTTTCTTTTTTCAAGGTTTTATTTTAAAATCAATTACCTACTCAAGATATAAATTTAACTCACTAGTGGGTTATACAAACATTTTTTTCTTCCTCATTAACAACCAAATAATTACTGGAGCACCTACTAATGAGGTTACAGCATTAATAGGTAGGGTATATTCACTTGATGGCAATTGTGCTATGCTATCGCAAACTAACATTAAAATACTCCCTGAAAACAATACTGCTGGCACCAATATTCTGTGGTTTGAAGTATCAAAAATCAATTTTGTAAGATGGGGAACCGCTAAACCAATAAATGCTATAGGCCCAGCAAAAGCTGTTATACTTCCCGCCAAACAACTAGTAGCGACTATTATAATGAATCTTGATTTTTTAATATTTAATCCTAAACTTTTTGCATAATGGTCACCCAACAACAGTGCATTTAAGGACTTGATTGAAAGTATAGTTAATAGTACTCCTATGAAATAAATAACACCTAGTATAAGTAATTCATTCCACGAAAGGTTTCCTAAACTACCGAAACTCCAAAACACATAACGTTGTAATTGTTCTGCAGTAGAAAAATATGAAAGCATGTTTACTATGGCTGCTGTGACACTTGCAAACATTAACCCTATAATTAAAATAGCCATCGTGTCTTTCACTTTTACACTCACTAAAACTACGGCTAGTAATACTAAAAAACTTCCAATACTTGATGCAACAACCAAACTCCACTTTGTTAATAACAATGCTGAAAATGCTCCTCCGAATAAAGAAGAACCTAAAATAACTATTGCCACACCCAAACTTGCTCCTGAACTTAGTCCTAAAACATAAGGTCCAGCTAATGGGTTTCTGAATAAGGTTTGCATTAATAAGCCTGATACACCAAGCCCTGAACCTACCAGTAATGCAGTAGTCGCTTTTGGTATTCTGTAATTTATAATAATATGCTGCCAGGATGACTTTGTACTATTATCTTCTAGTATTGCTGCAACAACATCTTTAAAAGGAATACTTACAGATCCTAAACAAATATTTAAAAAGAAACAAACTACCAATACAATAAGTAGTACTATAAATATTTTAGTATATGATTTTGGCGTTTCCAATTCAATTCTTTTTTGTAAAAATACAATTCGTAATTAGGTAATAGCTTAAGACCATCGTTTTTTTTATACTAGTTACACTCATTCATTATCAACCCTTCTTTTATATGTATTCCATTTTCATCCTTTACAAGTTTTACAACATGACTATACGGAACTTTAATATTGAAGGAGTTTTTTAATTCTATCTGTAAAAGTGATGCTAGTAATGCTCTTATAACACCTCCATGAGCAACTATAATTTTATCTTTTTCAGAGTCATTAATAATAGTGTCGAAAGCCTTATTAACTCGTTCACTCAACTGAACATATGATTCTCCGTTTGGCGGTGCTATAGCTACAAAATCTGCCATCCAGGTATTCAACTCATCTTCATTAATAGCATCCCATGGCTGTAATTCCCAATCACCAAAATTAACTTCCATCAATCTTTTATCAAAAGTAATTTCTTCACTAAAACATTGTGCTAGTTTTTTACATCGTAGCAATGGACTACTATAAACTTCAAAATCATCAGTATGTAAAGGAATACTTTTTTTAATTACTCCTAACTCCTCTTCAAATGAATCCTGAACATCAATATCAGATTGGCCATAACAAATACCTTTCTCTACTTTTGGTGTGGTATGTCTAATTAAATAAATTTCCATAATACAATAAAACTTAAATAAAATACAACCTCACTTAATTGCTGAACAGCTCCAGCACAGTCTCCTGTTTGTCCGCCAATCCATTTGTCAAACTTTTTAGCTAAATACATTTTAGACAAATACATTGGAATAAGCACTAAAAAAACCTGCCAATTAAAAAAGAATACTAGTGGTACACAACCTAAAAATCCGCTGACAAAAACCATTGGTTTTGTGATTTTTGTTGCGGCAGGTTTCGACTTACTATTAGTATCTCTTACATATGGATGCGTAAAAATTAATGTTGTTGCAATAAAACGACTAGTACTATGGCCTGCAATAATCAATAAAGGCAAATACATATTTTCCATATTATTTAATGCAGAAAACTTTATAGCCAAAATTAGTATTAACCCAATAACACCATACGTTCCTAGTGTAGAATCTTTCATTATGGCTAATATTTTATCTTTAGTCCATCCCCCGCCAAAGCCATCACATACATCAGCAAAACCGTCCTCATGAAAAGCTCCCGTAGCATATATTGTAGCTAGCATACTAAACAATATGGCTATTTCTTTAGAAAACACATAAGACGATGCTAAAAACACTAATACTCCAATAGCACCGATTAACACTCCTACTAAAGAAAAATATTTTGCGCTTTTTGATAAAATTTCAGGGTTATGATCAACCCATTTCGGGCACGGTATTCTGGTAAAGAACATCATTGCCGTCAAAAAAGTATGCAATTCTCTTTTTAACATAAATTAGTTATTAGTAACATTAGCATCTGAAAAACTTGCCATTTCATTTAAAAAATTAACAGCTGATTTCAAAATAGGTAAACTCAATGCAGCACCAGTACCTTCACCTAAACGCAAGCCTATATTTAAAATTGGCTTAACATTTAAATGGCTTAACATTTTTTGATGTCCTTGCTCACCAGATGTATGTGCAAACACACAATAGTCAAGAACATTTTCATTCATTGCTTTTGCCACTAATAATGCTGAAGTAACTATAAAGCCATCTACTAGAATGATCATTTTTAACTCTGCTGCTTGTAGCATTGCTCCACACATCATTGCTATTTCAAAACCTCCAAATGCTCTTAATACTTCTAAAGGAGAATTTACTTGGTGTTTTTCAAGAACCGCTGTTAATATTGATGTTTTTCTGTTAATACCATCTTTATTTAATCCAGTACCTGCTCCCGCACATTCTTCTATAGGTAAATCTAAAAACGAACTCATCAACAGCGCTGCAGATGATGTATTCCCAATACCCATTTCACCAAAACCAATAGTATTGCATCCCTTGGAATGAATGTTATTTATGATTTCTGATCCTTTATTTATCGCTTGAACACATTGCTCATGTGTCATAGCAGCTTGCTCTTCATAATTTTGAGTTCCTAAAGCTATCTTCGCGTCAATAATTGCATCATTAGGTCCAAAATTATGGTTTACACCAGCATCAACAACATACAAATCCAAATTATTTGTTTTACACATTACATTAATTGCGGCTCCTTTATTAGCAAAATTTAATACCATTTGTGCCGTTACTTCCTGTGGAAATGGATTCACTTCTCCCTTTTTGGCGATACCATGATCTCCTACAAAAACAACTATTGAAGGCGAATTAATTTCAGGTGTAAGTGTGTTTTGAATTTGCCCTATTTGTAAAGCAATATCTTCTAACATTCCTAAAGCACCTAATGGTTTAGTTTTGTTATTTATTTTATCATTTAATTCGTTTTTAAAACGAGTATCTAATGAATTGATCGTAAAATTTTTCATATTTATTTCCAAGTTAAAAAACAGTAATTATCGTACTCAGTCTTTTCTGATTCTGGCAATTCTATAGGACTATCAAATAAAGGGCAATCAACTACTAGTGTATGATATTCTCCATTTTCACCACAACAATCAACCCCTAAATTTTCAAGTTCATTAAGAAGCTGTTCGTTTATTTCTCTCCCTAAAAACGCTACACCTAAAGTTAAATTACAAGATACTATAATAGCTTTTATTCCTGCTTTAATCATACTTAAAACAAGCTCTCTTCTATCTCCTTTCCAAAGCGGCAATAAAGCTTTTATTTCAGCGGATTCACATACTTTTTCTTCCCACTGTCTGTGAGATTCTATATCAATATCTCCAAAAACAGCTGCTTGAATTTCGTGCTTTTCTTTAATACTTTTTAAGGTATTGATATAATTTAATTCATAATCCCCCCAAGTTGAAGCACTCGTGACTAAAGGAAGTTTCATTGCTTGAGCTTGAGCTTCTAAAATTTGCAATTTTATTCCGTGAGATCTTGATACTTTTCCATTTTCGTTCATCATGTTTAATATAACAGCTGGAATAGATCCTTCTTCTTTCGCTTTAATTAAAGCAAAACAACTATCCTTACCACCACTCCATGAACTTAAAACTTTCATTTCTTTCAATTTTTAAATACTACTTAAATATGTATTCTTTATTTCAACTCTAATGGAATTCCCGAAACCATAAATGTTGCTTTGTCAGCTTTTTTAGCAATATGCTGATTTACCCATCCTTGTAGCTCTGTAAATTTTCTACCAACTTCAGTCTGTGCATGAACTCCCATTCCTATTTCATTAGAAATAATAATGATATTTGCCTCCATACCTATTAATTTATCAAACTCTTCTTTTGCCAAAGTTAGACATTGTTCAATGTCGTTTTTTGTATCAACAAAATAGTTCGTAAGCCAAAGTGTAACACAATCAATTACTACTGTTTCATCTTTGTTTATATATTTTGAAATTTCTTTTTCTTCTTCAACAGATTTCCAACGATTATCTCTATCGTTTACATGCCTGTCTATTCTCTTTTGATGATCTCCATCCCACACTCTAGAAGTTGCTATGTATTTTGGATTTCCAGATAATGATAAAGCCAAATCCTGTGCATAACTACTTTTTCCTGATCGTTCTCCTCCTGTTATGTAATGTATCATTTACAAATTTATTTTGATTCTAATTATACCGATTTACAAATTCCTTTTACTCAATTTTTGTATAAAAATACAATTGATGTTCCGGTAGTAATTCTGGGTGAAATATTTTGATTAAGTCTTTCAATATTAAATCAGGCCTATTTGGACCAAGTTCGTAAAACAACAAGCCGCCAGTTGCTCCTTTTCTGTTAGCTATGTACGTATTATTTTCTTGAAACGCCTTAAACTGATTGTAATGTTGGTTCCTATCGGAAAGCTCCTTTTTACTCATTGCCGTTCCAGTAGTTACCCAAACATCAGCATCTTGGGCCTTTTCTATAACCGATTCTATATTAAGAGCAATACTACCTGAACCTTTAGTTTCTGACCATAAATAGTCTCCATTTGCATCCGCAATAAATTGTGCTACCCAAGAATTACCATAAGGCACATTCCAGACATCTTTAAACATAGAACCTCCTAATATTGTTGGCTTGTTTGAAATACTCTTAGCTAACTTCTTAGCCTTTTTATAATTTGTGACTATATCATTAAAAACAATATTCGCTTGAGCTTCCTTTTTAAACAAATAACCAAAAAACTTTACCCATTCGGCTCTACCAAGAGCATGTTCTTCAATCCACGCAGCATTATACAACACTGGAATCCCTGCTTTTTGAATAGTATTTAATGTTTTATTATTACCGTTTATTGCAAAGCTAATTACAACATCTGGTTGTATATTCAAAAGGACTTCTGTATTGATGTTTTCATTTTTCCCTAATTCTTTAACCTTACCTTCATCAATTCGTTTACGTGCAGCCTCTGACGAAATAAATTTTGTGTTCGGGAAGCCTACGAGTTTATCTATTTCTCCCAAAGATTCCAATGCAGGAATATGGGTTGTAGAAGTGACTACAATTTTATCCACTGGGGTTCTTACAAGAGCATCATAACTCACATTCTCTGGAACTTCTTCGTCTTTATCTACTAACAAATAAACAAATGTTCTATCTGCATTTGGCCAGGGCTTTGTAAGCTCAATAATATTATATTTTTCAAATTCTGTTACCTCAAAACCAGTAGCATACTCAGTTTTAATAAAATTTCCTTTTCCTGAGACAGTTTCTATCTCTTTATTATTTTTCTTACAAGAAATTAGAAAAACAAATGCAATTAGGAATACTATTTTTTTTGCCATTGTATAAAAGAAATCATTTAGGAATTAAATCACAAAAATGAAAGCCCATTTCTTTGGTGCTTGGCGTACTAGAGAAACAAGCATCTTCTTTTTTCTTGGGTGCTTCATAGGTTTTGTATACTTTTTCTCCAATAGTAAAATCTATAGGGTTTTCAAATATTGGCCCGTCATAAACAAACGTATGAAACTCTCCGTTTTCACCACAAGGATCTACATTTTTTGGAAATTCTTTTAATAAATCCTTCGTAATTACTTCCCCAACAAATTCCTTACCTAATAATTCAGCTTTGGTGCATACCAATATTGTTTTAAAACCTAAATCTATAAACTCATGCACCAACTCTTTAGTGTTTCTTTTCCATAATGGAAAATGAGCTTTTAAACCAACTTTTGCTAATTGATTTTCTCTATATATTTTTAAGTCTTCTAAAAAAATATCTCCAAAAACACTATGTGTAATTCCTTGGTCTTTCAGCCCCTCATTTAATGTTGTTAAAAGTGAGTTATACTCTTCCATATTAGGATTTTCAGGCAACCTAAGTTCTTGTATATTTATACCTAAAGACTTTGCTTGTTGGTGTAACAATTCTGTTCGCACACCATGCATTGATATCCTGTCAAATTTATCATTTACAGAAGTAAGTAATGTTTTTACATCGTATTCATTTTGCTGCTGAATATAGTGTAAAGCTAGTGCGCTGTCCTTTCCTCCACTCCAATTAAAAACCGCTTTTTTCATTTAATATTAATTAGTTTAATACTGCAAAAGTGAATAAAAAATATTACATTCGCGCCGAATTTGGTTTTAAAGTTGAAGACTTCAATTTTAATTAAAGGGAATTTAGGTGTAAATCCTAAGCTGTGCCCGCAACTGTAAGCTTTAGCTATTTTTAGCTATCTGTTACTCTTTCAAACCACTGTCTGAACAATTAAAAAAGACGGGAAGGTAAGTAGCAATAAGCAAGTCAGGAGACCTACCTTTTTCTGTACAATGTTTAAACTTCCGGGAAAAGAGGTGTAAGCGTAAGTGTACCCAAATTATTATTGAAATAAAAACTTATTAAAATGAACAAAAAAGCACTTAGCCTTTTAGGTATGGCTTTCTTGGTGTGTACTTCGTATGCACAAGAAAAAACACAAGACAGTTTGGTAGTAGAGCAATTGGAAACAGTTGTTTTAGACACAAAATTTAACATGAATAGAGAAAAATCTGGAAAAGTTATTTACAAAATTTCCCAAGCAGATTTAGAAAAAGTCAAGGGACAAAGTTTAGCACAAACAATTAACACCGTTTCTGGTATTGAAATTACAGGTGCTAAAAGTGTACAAGGAACCAACTTAGAGTACCGTATTCGTGGCGGAAAAAACAATCAGGTAGTTATTTTAATTGACGGTATTCAAGTAAATGACCCTTCTACTATTAGTAGTGATTTTGATATGCGTTTATTAGATGTAAATTTAATAAAATCTATAGAAATCATTAAAGGTGGAGTAAGTACTTTATATGGTTCTGGTGCTACAACTGCAGTAATTAACATTACTACAAAACAAGTTACTGACGAAAAAGCTACAGCTACCGTTTTTATGAATATGGGAAGTAACAGAGCTATTAACGCTGATAAATACAAATTAAACACAGCTACTTTTGGGGCTAATGTAAACGGTAAAATAAATAAATTCAGTTATTTAGCGGCTGCATCTATTGAAAATGCAAAAGGAATTTCAGCAGCTAAAAGTACTGATGGATCCACTTTTGAGGATGATCCTTTTGAAAGAACTGCAATAACTGCAAAAATTGGATATGACTTTTCAAAGGCTTTTAAAGTAAATGCTTTTGCTAACTATGGTCGATTTAACAATCAGTTTGATAATGGTGGTACTACAGATGGATATAATCAAGCTACTTCAGAAAACATTCAGTTAGGTGTAAACCCTGAATATAAATATAGAAAAGGTAGTATTTCTTTAACTGCTTCTTATGCAAAAACTGATAGGAATAATAAAAAAACATCTTACCCAGCTACTTATTTGAGTAATACACTTACTGCAGATTTATACAATAAATATAAATTTAACAGATCTTTTTGGGCGGTGATTGGAGTAAATTACCAAGAACAAAAAATGGAGCAATCCTCTATTCCATATGGATCAAGTGCTTTGGTAACTGACCTGTACAAAAATGATACTGAAATAACTACTATTGATCCTTATGTAAATGCAACATATTTTTCTGATTTTGGATTAACTGTAAACGCTGGGGTTAGATTAAACAACCATGACAATTATGGTAGTCATTTTGTATACAACATAAATCCTTCTTTTAATATTGAAGCTACAGATAAATTAGATGTAAAAGTGTTAGCTTCAGGAAGTACTTCTTATATAGCACCTACTTTATACCAACAATATTCTCCAAATTACGGTGCTACTGATTTAGATCCACAAGAAAGCTTAAACGCTGAAGCAGGTGTTGAGCTAACCTATAGTAAAAAACACCGATTTAGTGCTATTGCTTTTCATAGAGAGGACAAAAACTATATAGACTTTGTAAACTTGTACGATCCTATTTCAGGATGGTGGATTGGGGGAGTATACCAAAATATTGCAGATGACAATATTAAAACACAAGGAGTTGAAGTTGAAGCTTCTTTACCATTATGCAAATCTTTAAACTTAAACGGAAACTATACATTTACTCAACATGAAACAAATGCCTTGAGTAGAAGAATTCCTAAACACAAAGCAAATTCGAGTTTATCATATGTATATTATGAAAAGACTTCTTTAACGTTAGCTTATCAATTTACTGATATGAGACACGCAGCAGTATGGAACCCAATAACATTCACTACTGATGATGCAACTTTAGATGCATATAGTTTAGTAAACTTTTTTGTAAATCATCAATTAACAGAAAGCTTAGAAATAAATGCTTCTTTATTTAATGCTTTTGATGAAGAATTTACTGAGGTTTATGGATACTCTACTAGAGGAAGGAATTACCTATTAGGTTTAAAATTAAATTTTTAGAAGTTAATTTTTCTTAAAGTTAATCAACAAGAGGGCTATCTGAAAAGATAGCCTTTTTATTTTCTATAAAATAAGCTTACTTTTACAAATACTATTACACCATATATAAACTAACCACATGAATAACTTTTTTTACATTTTAATAGTATTTTTGATCATCACTTCATGTACTGAAGATGAAGGGGTTAAATTTCAACCAGATTCATTTTATATAAACACTGAAGCAACTGTTGTGAATGAAGCAGACGGTACTCTTGAAATTACTTTTAACACCTCCAAAACATATACAAGTGATTTAATCATAAATTACACCTTAACAGGTACTGCAGAAGATACTATTGACTATTCCGTTCTTCCTACAACAAGCATTACAATTCTTGCTGGAGAATTATCTAGTGTACTTACAATAAATTTAATAAATGACTCCCTAATTGAAGAGCAAGAAGATATTATAGTTACAGTTACTGACACTTCTGATCCAACATTATTTTTAAATAACTCTGACATTATTACAATTTCAATAATTGATGATGAAAGTTTTGCTTTTCAAAATGGTATTCTAATTCCTAATTTTGGAAATGTTACTACTGGAACAGTATCTTTTATCAGCAATGATTTTACAACTACACAACAACAGATATATAATAGTGTTAATAGTGAAGATCCAGGAAATGGATTAGTATCAATAGGATTTAATAATGATAAGGCTTATCTTATTGCAACAGACGATAATAAAATTACTGTAGTCAATAGATATTCATTTTTAAAAGAAGCTACTATCGATATTGGCTTAAACAATCCTAGGTATTTTGTAGTATCTGGGAGTAAGGGATATGTAACTAACTGGGGGGATACTGCAATTACTACAGATGATTTTATAGCGGTTATAGACTTAACTACAAACACCCTAGAAACTACAATTCCTGTAGAAGAAGGACCTGAAAGAATAATCGCCTTAAACGGAAAACTATATATTTCTCATAAAGGTGGACTAAACTACAATAATATAATTTCTGTTATTGATACTAGTAACATCACAGTTATACCTACAATCCCTGTTGGAGATATGCCTGATGAAATGATTGTAGATGACACTAACAATATCTGGGTGGTGTGTGAAGGAAAACCATCAGCTAGTGGAAGTGAAACTGGAGGTAAATTGAAAAAAATTAACACCTCGGATGACACAGTTAATACCACTATTGATTTTGCTCCAACAGAACACCCAAAAACTTTAAGTTATGAAACTGGAAAATTATATTATGGTTTAGCTGGAGGTATTTATTCTATGCTAGAAACAGACACTACTTTACCTACAACTCCTATTATTACAATTCCTACATTTTCTATGAGTGTTAAAAACGGGAATTTATATACTACGGATGCTGTTGACATGATAAGCGATGGAACACTAAAAGTATTTGACTTAACCGATAACTCGGAAATACAATCGATAACAGTTGGAGTAATTCCAACAGAGATATACTTTAACTAAGTATACCCTTTAAAATCATAAAAAAATGCCTTTCGAAAACGAAAGGCATTTTTTTATGATTCCATTTTAATAAACTACTCATATATTATCTTTCAATATGCATGGTACTCTCTAAAGGATGATTAACAAAATCAATTGCTTTTATACTGTTTATTTTTCGTCTTTCTTCTGTAGTCATAAATCTTCCTGAGCCTGCTATATCTGATAAAGCTAATGCTAATAAAGATTCTGTTTCATTTCCTAAAACATCCATATTACTATAGTCTTCTGCTAATTCCATTAAAGGATCCGGACTAAATCCATTAAAATAATCCGTAAAACCAACACTATTTAATGATTTTAACACCAAAGGTTGTAAGGCATATTTATGTCCTGGGTTAGCTCCTGTTTTACTAAAATTAGGAGAATCATATAAAGTTACAGAAGCTTGAAACTTCCCTGTTGTTGATGTTCCTATTTGGACTACATCAATATACGGGTTCAATCCATTTATTACCAATTCGCTCGCTGAAGCCGAACGACCTGAAGTAATTACATAGACTCTTGTTAAATTCAAGCTGTTTAAGGCTTGTCCGTTTCGTGTAGTGGTCACAAAATTATTACTCAGTTGTGAAATATCATTTTGTTGAAAGTAGTTTTGCCATTTCGCATTCCATTGTTCTGTACTAAATACTTGACCAGTAAATTGACCAGTTACCATACTTGATAACGTTACAGCACTATGAACCGATCCTCCAGGGTTATATCTAAAATCTAATACTAACTCTGTAGCTCCATTAGCTTGAAAACTTGCAAAGGCCGTATTTAATTGATCATCAAAGTTCGCCGTAAACGCATTGTACATTAAATACCCTACCTTAGTACCTCCTACATCTAAGGTATTCGCTATTAAAATTGGGTTTTCGGTTAGTACTGTTTTTGTTAATTCCGTGGTTGTACTAGTGGGAGTAACTATAAGCCCATCATAAGTAGCTAAGCCAATAGTATACATGTCTTCACCTAAACTTGATATAATTCCACTATCAATCTCATTCGTTACAATATCATAAGTTATTTCAAATCCATTAACACTATTAAATATTGCTCCTCTAACAATTCCATTATTGGCTGCATTAGATCCAGGGATCACATACCTCACATAACCATAAGCTTTATTACTATTCGCATCTGGATCAGCAAAAAAACCGAATACCATCCCATTCTTTTTAGACACTCCAGCAAATGCAGCTTCCAAAGTCTGATAATTACTTACAATCCAACTAAACTTATCAGTTGTAGGCCTATCAAAAACTAAATTCTCAAACAAACTTTCTGGAGATGAAAATCCAGTGATATAATTAGTTAAATCACCTTGGGTTGCAAATCTATCATCAGCTAAATCAGCCACATTATCTTTATATAAATAATAGCTATTCATTCCTTTCCATACAAAATCACCAATTTCAGCTGTAGTAGCAGGATTAATAACATCATCATTGTCATCAAAACACCCAGTAACTATAAACCCAAAAAAGAGTATTACTAAAATGTTATATTTAAATCGTTTCATAAATATGTTTTTTATCAAGTCGTTACCCAAAAGGAAACTTATCGTTATAGTGTACTCATACTTTCTTGTAAAAGGACTAGGCGTAAGTTACTGTTAATTTATTTATGTTTATAAATAAATTAACGTGATTGTCATTATTAATAATCAATCAGTACGTAACCTAACTTGTTTACATACTGATATTTATTTAATATCTATTCATCTCACTTTATTTAAGGTACTCATTATAAAATCAAAATAATGAGATTCCAGAGTAAATTCGGAATTTCAATCAAGAAACAATTATAATACATTACGGATATTTTAAAACATAATTTAAACAATAATTATGTTTTCTTGTTACAAATTAGAAATTGAATCGTCATACCTATAAGCACAATTATAAAACTAAATGAATCAAACTGCTTTTTTAAACTTGGTATTACCATTTAAAGACAAACTTTACCGTTTATCAAAGCGTTTGTTAGTATCTAATGAGGAAGCTGAGGATGCTACTCAAGAAATACTACTAAAATTATGGACAAATAAAACAAAAATAAGCTCGTATAAAAATGCCGAAGCTTTTGCAATGACGATGACAAAAAACTATTGTTATGACAGATTAAAATCTAAACAAGCACAAAATTTAAGAATCGTACATAGTAACTATAAAGATGAGTCTATAGAATTAGAAAAAAAAATTGAGCATCAAGATAGTCTAGCTTGGATAGATAAATTAATGCAACAACTACCTTCACAACAACGAATGGTAATGCAATTAAGAGATATTGAACAATATGAGTTTTCTGACATTGCAAAAGTATTAGAAATGAAAGAAACGGCGGTAAGAGTAACCCTATCAAGAGCTCGTAAAACAATTAGAGAACAACTAATAAAAAAACACAGCTATGGAATTAAATAACATAGAAAAAATAATAGAAAAGTATTTAGAAGCTAAAACTTCTATTGCAGAAGAAAAAGAATTGCGCAATTATTTTTCTTCACCAAATGTGGCGCCACATTTAGAGCAGTACAAATATTTGTTTCAATACTTTACTATCGCTAAAAACGAAACTTCTAGTAAACCAGTACCATTAAAACCTAGAAAAGATCACTTTAAATGGCTTACTATTGCAGCGAGTTTAGTTTTAGCAATCGGTTTTTATACTTTTAGCGAAGTTAAAAACAACAACCAAGAAAAGGAAGCTTTACAAGCCTATTATCAAACTAAAGAAGCCTTACAATTATTATCAAGCAACTTTAATACCGGTACGGAAAAAATGCTGTATTTAAATAAGTTTGACAATACTAAAAATCAAATTTTTAAAACAAATCATTAAATCAAAAAATTAAAATCATGAAAAAAGTTATATTAATATTAGGAATGGCATTGTTACCAATAGTAGCATCAGCTCAAAATTACTTTGATTCATTAGAAGATCAAGATGGGGTAACCTCAGTAATAGTTAATTCAAATATGTTCAATTTAATGAGTAAAATTGACGTAAGCACTGAAGATCCAGAAGCTGAAGAATATATTAACCTGATTAAAAACATTACAAGTTTAAAAGTTTTTGTTAGTAAAAGTGACGCAACTACTACAAAAATGCAAAACATGATGTCTAAATACCTAAAAAAAACGAACTTACAAGAGTTGATGCGTGTAAAAGACGGTGATACCAATGTAAAGTTTTACATGAAAGAAGGAAGCAACTCCAATAAGGTTAGTGAACTATTAATGTTTGTAAAAGGAACAGAGTTAAAAGTAGAAGGTAAAAATATAGAAACTGTGTTATTAACACTAACTGGTGACTTTGATTTGAAACAAGTTTCAAAATTGACCAAGAAAATGAACATCCCTGGAGGTGAACATTTAAAGAAAGCTAAAAAGAAGTAAATTAATTCATCTCATTAGAGCAACCGAAAATTCTCGGTCGCTCTAATGAGACTACAATCAATCATCATATGAAATCAATCAAATATATTTTTTCGACACTTTGCATTACACTACTTCTTGTAAGTTGTAACAACAAACCAACACTTCAAAAATACTATGTTGCTAATCAAGAAAACCAAAACTTCATGGTTGCTGATATTCCAACAAGTGTATTAAATATTAATGAACAGTCACTAACTAAAAATCAATTACAAGCTTATAAATCGGTTGAAAAGCTAAACTTTTTAGCCTTTAAAAAAACCACTAAGAATAGTAGTACTTACGAAACTGAACGAACAAAAATAAATCAAATTCTTTCTGACAACTCTTACAAATCACTTATCAAATACGGAGGAGATAAACAAGGAGCAATTATAAAATACTTAGGATCTGAAACAACTATTAATGAAGTTATCATTTTTGGAAGTGATGATACTAAAGGTTTTGGAATTATACGTGTTTTAGGAAATAATATGAATCCTTCACAAATAATAGAGTTAGTTGATGTGATAAAAAAGTCAAATTTAGACACTGAACAGCTAAAAGGAATTACAGATTTCTTTTAAGCATAACAAAATACATCATACAAAAAACTACTCCTAATCAGAGTAGTTTTTTTTTGTTTGAATATTTAATTCTACACGAATTTAAAAACAAAAAATAATAACTAAATTAGTATATCAATCTCCTATATTGAATTCACAAAAACCTACCTCCCTATTACAATGTGATTAAGTACACCTATAGTGAAGCTTGAATTTCTATACATCTCTTTTGAATATCAACTGCTAAAACTGTTACTGTGAATTGAGCTTTTTTTTATTAAGTTTAAAACATCGCCTATGGCGCTGTCGTCAGGGAGCGAATAATTGCTGTAGTAAAATACAATAACTTAAGTAACTCAATAGTCAAATTACTAGACACAATGTCCTTAAAAGAAAGTTATAGTCCTTTATTAATATTTTTTTTTATACTTAATTTAGTCTAAAAGAATGTATATCCTATAGTAAACAAAATCTATTTCACTAGTACAGCAATTTAAGATTACATACATCGTCGGTTTTATCAAAACAGACTAAACCATTAAAACAAATTACGCCTGAAGTACTTGTAGTACACTATTCTTCAATAGGCAAGTTTAATACTATTGAAACTTTAAGTAGTGTGATTCCCCTTATTTATAATATACACCTTAAACCTACGACTAATTCAAGTTATATTCCTTGAGTTTAGATCAAAAAAAATCCTCATCAAATAAATGATGAGGATGTTTTAAAGAAGGCGGCGACCTACTCTCCCACATAACTGCAGTACCATCGGCGCTAATGGGCTTAACTTCTCTGTTCGGAAAGGTAAGAGGTGAGCCCCATTGCTATAACCACCTTAAGTTTTAAGTGTT
>Ga0209396_1001583_pt1 | contig 25057 bp, 23 predicted proteins | sample GOMGulsemesocosm_6_FD_184638 | JGI IMG/M metagenome (GOLD analysis project Ga0209396, IMG submission 184638) | Methane-oxidizing microbial communities from mesocosms in the Gulf of Mexico - GOM8C Gulf of Mexico (SPAdes) (version 2) | ecosystem: Environmental > Aquatic > Marine > Cold seeps... | reverse complement strand
GTGTTCGCCGTGTTGAAATTGACGATAGTTTAATGGCTGACGATAAAGATATGGTTGAAGATCTTGTCGCGGCAGCTTTTAATGATGCTGTTCGTCGTGTTGAAGAGCAAAATAAAGATAAAATGGGTGCATTAACAGGCGGCATGCAATTGCCTCCAGGGATGAAAATGCCGTTTTAAGTACTATGTATCGTATTAAATTATATGTATTTGGGAAAGCCGACAAAATGTCGGCTTTTTAATAGGATAAATTTAAGAAAATTTAATCTTGCCTATCTTTGAGCTCATTACTCTGTTTATCCTTTGGTATTATCAACAGCTTAATTTTATCCTTTTTAGATAAAGGATATATAGATGTTAATAATTGTCATATGCTATTTATTGAATTAGCTTTGAAAATTTATCTAAGCTTAAGGGAGGTTCTCAAGAAACCATACATTACTCGCTCTGCTCAATAATTTCACCAACTTCAAAAAGATTAAATCTTCAATCGCTACGTTATTTTCAATTCCAATAAGCAGTTACCTTTTAATTAACTACTGGTAACTTAAAGACTGATCCTATTAATTATTCATGTATTAAATGATATTAATTGATGGAGAGTAAAGGCTTATTGGTTAAAATTTGTATAGGCTGTTAGTCGTTTTAAAGACATTTTTGGCTGTTTATCAAAAATTTAACTCTGAAATTGGAAAAATATGCTTCATCAATATAAAATAATAGTTATGAATAGAATAAGGAATAAAAAATGGAACGCGACTATGAGCATTTTCCAGAAAATAATACCGGTGATCTTTTATGGAAAATGAAGTTAGCAGGTGATGATCTTAACAAGGTAAGAGAAATTCAGTTCTCGGTTATTTTTGCAAAATACGATCAAGCATTAAAATTTGGTAACCTCTTATTAGAAAATAATCAGAAATTATCGTTATGTACCTATCAAGGGGATGAACAATTTCCATGGGAAATAACTGCTTACCCTGAAATTGAACCTAATTACGCTAATATTTTTGGATATCAAAATTTGCTTGCTAGTAGTTCTGAAGAATTTGCTGGTAAATATGACGGCTGGTTTTGTCTGCCTTAAAAAATTCTTAAGATAAAATTCAATGATAGATATTAAGCAGTTTTCTGAACTGAAAAAAAACAGTACAAAATCATTTAATGATCAAAAAGCTTTGATAAAAAAAGTCATGTCAGGACGACATATGCAATGTGAAATTTGCGGGCAACCATTATTATTAATGTTGCCCAATGATAGTGATAAACCGGGGATTTATTGCAAAAAAAGATGTACTGATATTAATTTAGATTTTTGTTAAAAACATCCCTTTATGCTCCGATACCCAGGTTTACAATAACGTCGCAATATCCTCAAACGATTTTTTGGTCGAAGCATGGTGTGGCACGGTTGCATCAGCTGCGGGATACCCCGTAACTAATAACATATAAGCGCGATCATTTTCTGGTCGCTGACATACCTTACTTAAAAAAGACATTGGTTTAGGTGTATGGGTTAAGGTGACCAATCCTGATGAATGCAAAGCATTGATCAGGAAGCCTGTTGCTATGCCTACTGATTCATGGACATAATAATTGGTATTTTTATCTTCGCTATGGATCCCTCCTTTTTTTTGACTAAAAATAGCAATAAGCCAAGGCGCTGTTTCCAAGTAAGGTTTGTCGGCGTCCGTACCTAATGCCTTTAAAGCACCTAGCCATTCTTCTCCTGCACGTCCTTGATAGAAGCTACTCTCATGTATTTCAGCTTGTTCACGGATTTGTTTTTTTACATCACTACTGTGCACCGCGACAAAATGCCATGGTTGATGATTGGCACCACTAGGAGCGGTTGCGGCTGCTTTTATACAGTTCTCAATAATTTCTTTTGGAACAGAGCGGTCACTAAAACTTCTAATGCTATGACGACGCTTTATATCGCTATAAAAAGCTTTAGATCGGGTTATCATTTCTTCTACGGGATATTCTATATAGTCACTTAATGGCGAAGAGTCATGTTCTTGCATTGTTTGAAAACCTAAACGTGTTATTTATATGGTAAAGATAATATAGAATCTTTAATGTATTGCAAGTGCAACATCTAATCTCATACGAGTCAAAAAGATTTATCGGTCATAAAACATAAAAAAGCGCCGTTAAGCGCTTTTTTAAGAATTCAGATACTAACGTATAAATGTCTTAACCTATAAAGGCACGAGCATTACGGAACATACGAACCCAAGGGGAGTCTTCTTGCCATTCATCTGGGTGCCAAGAGTTAGCTACGGTTCTAAACACACGTTCCGGATGTGGCATCATAATTGTGACACGACCATCGGTAGTTGTTAATGCAGTAATGCCATCAGGTGAACCATTTGGATTCGCTGGGTAAGTTTCAGTTACTTGTCCATAATTGTCAACATAACGCATTGATACCGTACCTGAATCATTAGCGACGGCTATAGCATTTTCAGAGCTAAATTCTGCATGGCCTTCGCCATGAGAAACTGCAATAGGCATACGTGAACCAGCCATACCTTTAAACAGAACTGACGGGCTTTCTTGTATTTCAACTAAAGAGAAGCGAGCTTCAAAGCGTTCTGATTTGTTTTGTACAAAGTGTGGCCAAGCATCTGAACCTGGAATAATTTCTTTCAAGTTAGATAACATCTGACAACCGTTACATACTCCTAACGAGAAAGTATCTTCACGCTCAAAGAATGCTTTGAACATAGCTTTAGCATTTTTGTTGAATAAAATTGATTTTGCCCAGCCTTCACCTGCACCTAATACGTCACCGTAAGAGAAACCGCCGCAAGCGACTAAACCGTTAAAATCGGCCAAATCGATTCGCCCTGATAAAATATCAGACATATGTACGTCTATAGCAACAAAACCAGCTCGGTCAAAGGCTGCGGCCATTTCGACATGAGAGTTAACACCTTGTTCGCGTAAAATGGCAATCTTTGGGTTAGTTTCTTTCAGTGCATCTTGTGCAATTAATGTAGCAACAATATCTTCATTGATATCAAAGCTTAATTCGGTATTTAAACCAGGATCTTCAGTATCAAATTTAACATCATGCTCTTGCTGTGCACAGTCAGGGTTATCGCGCATCGACTGCATTTTAAACGTAGTTTGTGCCCACGTTGTACGGTAATAAGTACGAGAATTTTCTAGTAATACTATCTCGTCACGGCTGAAACGAATAGTATCTTCGTTATTGATACGGCCGATATCAGTACAACAGTCTTCAATACCGTGTTCAATAAATACTGCATGAATAGCATCTACATCAGCTTCTTTGACTTGAATAACTGCGCCAAGTTCTTCACTAAATAATACATCAACGTCGTTACCAGACTTTGTTGTTAATTTAGTTAAGTCAATATCAACACCAGTATGGCCCGCAAATGCCATTTCAACAACGGAGGTAAATAATCCACCATCAGAAATATCATGGTAAGCAACAAGCTTTTCATCACGAACAAGTGTTTGCATCGCATTGAAGAAACCTTTTAATGTTTCAGGGCTATCAACATCTGGCGTTTCGTTGCCAAGGTGCTTATAAACTTGCGCTAAACAAGAACCACCTAAACGGTTTTTGCCTTTTGATAAATCAATTGCAACAATTCGAGTATCACCTTGATCAGTTCGTAATTCTGGCGTAACCGTTTTACGAATATCTTCAACAACGCCAAAAGCAGTGATGATTAAAGACATAGGAGACGTTACAGACTTCTCTGTACCGTTTTCTTCCCACTTGGTTTTCATTGACATTGAATCTTTACCAACAGGGATAGTTAATCCAAGTGCAGGACAAAGCTCTTCACCAATAGCTTTAACGGCTTCATATAAACCAGCATCTTCACCGGGGTGACCTGCTGGCGACATCCAGTTAGCTGACAATTTAATACGATTCAAATCGCCAATATCAGTACCCGCAATGTTTGTTAAAGACTCAGCTACTGCCAAACGAGCAGAAGCGCCAAAGTTTAATAAAGCAACCGGTGTACGTTCACCCAATGACATAGCTTCACCATGATAAGAATCAAGAGCAGAAGCGGTAACACCACAATCCGCTACAGGCACTTGCCAAGGACCAACCATTTGATCGCGATTGACCATACCGGTTACCGAGCGATCGCCAATGGTAATTAAGAAAGTTTTTTCTGCAACTGTAGGCAATGATAAAATACGTTGTGCAGCATCTTCTAGTGTGATATTTGTTAAAGAGAACTCATCGCCCGTGGCTGTTTCTGTTTTAACATCTTTGAATATTTTTGGTGTTTTACCTAGTAATACATCAAGAGGTAAGTCAATAGGTGTATCTAGCTTTTTATTACCTTCAAAGTGTGAATCGGTAACAGTTAAATGCTCTTCTTCTGTTGCTCTACCAACAACAGCGTAGGGTGCTCGTTCACGGGCACAAATTTGTTTAAATGCTGCTAGATTCTTATCTGATACAGCAATAACATAACGTTCTTGAGATTCATTACACCAGATCTCATGTGGCGCCATGCTACGCTCATCATTTGGTACATTACGAAGTTCAAAAACGCCACCTCGACCACCGTCTGAAACCAGTTCAGGAAATGCGTTTGATAGGCCGCCTGCACCGACATCATGAATAAATGCGATAGGATTTTTTTCTCCTAATTGCCAACACTTATCAATAACTTCCTGACAACGACGCTCCATTTCCGGGTTTTCACGTTGCACGGAAGCAAAATCTAAGTTTTCAGCTGATTGGCCTGATGCCATTGATGAAGCAGCACCACCACCTAAGCCAATGTTCATTGCTGGGCCGCCAAGGGCTATTAAATGAGCGCCAACGATTATTTCGCGTTTTTGTACATGTTCATCGCGAATGTTACCTAAACCACCTGCAAGCATAATAGGCTTGTGGTAACCACGTACTTCAGAGCCGTTAAATGAGTTAACTTGTTCTTCGTACGTACGGAAATAACCTAAAATAGCAGGACGACCAAATTCATTATTAAATGCGGCACCACCTAAAGGACCTTCCATCATAATATCGAGGGCTGAAACAATACGATTTGGTTTACCAAAATCAGTTTCCCAAGGTTGTTCAAAATCTGGAATGCGCAAGTTAGATACTGAAAAACCAACTAAACCGGCTTTAGGTTTAGAACCAATGCCCGTTGCGCCTTCATCTCGAATTTCACCACCTGAACCTGTAGCGGCTCCTGGATATGGAGAAATAGCGGTAGGGTGATTATGGGTTTCAACCTTCATTAAAATTTGAATATCTTCATGGTTATATCCATAAACATTCGTTTCTGAATTTGGGAAGAAACGACCGCCTTTATTTCCCACCATAACCGCAGCATTATCTTTGTATGCACTTAAGACAAAGTCAGGGTTTACTTCATGGGTATTGCGAATCATTTTAAATAATGATTTAGGCTGTTTTACACCATCGATAGTCCACTCAGCATTAAATATTTTATGGCGACAATGCTCCGAGTTTGCTTGTGCGAACATGTAAAGTTCGATGTCGTGAGGATTACGACCTAACTTGGTGAAGTTTTCGAATAAGTAATTGACTTCATCTTCAGCTAACGCTAAACCCAAGTCTATATTGGCTTTTACTAATGCGTTTTTACCACCACTTTTGATATCAATAGCTGTTAATTCACTTGGCTCTGCGGTAGCAAAAAGCGATGTCGCTTGGGTGGTATCAGTAAATACCATTTCCATCATGCGATCTGAAATTAAATTGTTAAGTTGAACTTGTTGTTCAGCTGATAATTTATCACAACTTTCTGATAAAGAAATATAGTAAGCAATACCACGTTCTAAACGAGTTATTATATCCAAACCACAGTTATGAGCGATATCAGTGGATTTTGAAGACCAAGGTGAAATAGTACCTGGACGAGGTGTCACTAATAAAAGTTGTCCATTAGGTTCATGTTCTTCAATGGTAGGTCCATACTTAAGAAGCTGTTGTAAAACTTGAAACTCTTCATCATTAAGTTCGGCAGATATATGTGCAAAGTGTGTAAATTCAGCATAAATATCAGTCACTGGCAGTTTTAACTCTGCACATTGAGCTAATAGTTTTTCAACTCGAAAGTCTGAAAGTGCAGGGGCGCCGCGAAGGGTTTTCATCAACATCGTCATAAACGTATTCACCAGTTTAGTTTTATTGCAAGTACATATTGGGTACTTAAAATAATAGAAGAAAAAATCGCGCGTATTATAGTTGAATTATCTCGTTTTAGTAAGTATTAAAAACACAAGAAATGTCGTTAATACCAAGCCTATTAACTTATTGCTCATTCAACGAGAATTTACAGGCTTAGAGGAGAACCTTTGGTTTCAAAGAAATGCAATTTAATTATCAATTTCATAAAGCCTTTAAGCTCGATTTAGAAGCTTGTTAAGAAGTGGAATGGCGTTAATGAATCGATATTGAGTGATGTTATATGAATAAAATTTATTTATGCCAATTTTATTCATATAGGCTGATTAAGGGATAAACCAAATATTATGGTTATAATATGATAATGATTAAAAAGTTCTTTGATTAAAAAATAAAATAACGCCACAATAAATAACTATGAAACCAATAAAAATTAAAATTAATAAAAAATTCAGCATGTTTGCATGTTTTCTACTTGCACTCATTGTTTTATTGCAAGGGTGCCAACCTAGAGATGAACATGCCAGCCTCCAGCGTATTATTGATCGTGGTTATGTGACTGTTGGTACACTTTACGGCGCAACAAGTTATTACTTAGAAGCTAATGGGCCTACTGGGTTTGAGTACGATTTAGCGAAAAAATATGCGGACTCATTGGGTGTTAAGTTAGTGGTTGTACCCAGCTATCATATTGAAGAATTGTTTCCCAAGCTTGACTCTGGCGAAGTTGATTTTTTAGCGGCTAGTCTATCTGTTACACCTAAACGTCTTGATAATTATCTATTTGCGCCAAGCTATGATCACGTCAGTCAAAAGCTGGTTTTTAAACAAGGTAATCTACGACCACGTAAAATAGAAGACTTAACTGGAAGATTAATGGTGACAACGGGTACCAGTCATGCTGAAAACCTTGAGCATTTAAAGAAAAGTAACTTGGATTTGAGCTGGCAAGAAACTATTGATCTAGATAGTGAAGAATTATTAATAAAAGTCTTGTCAGGTGAAATTGATTATACTGTCATTGATAGCAATGCTTTGGCAATTAGCAGAAGGTATTACCCAGAAATCAGCATTGGATTTACAATAAAAAAACCGGAACCTTTAGCATGGGTAATGAGTAAACAGCAAGATAACTCAATATTAGCTAGCTTAGTTGAGTTTTTTGGTCAAGTACATCATGACGGTACTTTATTAGCTCTAGACGATAAATACTATGGGCATATAGAGCAGTTTAATTATGTCGATACTCGTATGTTTATTAAGGCTGTCGAAAATAAATTACCTAAATACCAAGCTCTTTTTGAGAAACACGGCCAAGAAGTTGATTGGCGCTTATTGGCTGCAATTAGTTATCAAGAGTCTCATTGGGACCCTCATGCACGTTCTCATACCGGTGTTCGTGGCATGATGATGTTAACATTGCCAACAGCCAAACAAATGGGTATTAAAAGTCGTTTGGATGCTGAACAAAGCATTCGTGGCGGCGCGAAATACTTTAAGCAAATGATCGAACGTATGCCTGATAGAGTACCATCTCCCGATCGCTTATGGTTTGCTTTGGCTTCGTATAATGTGGGACTAGGTCATCTCAATGACGCACGTAAAATTACACGAGCACAGGGCGGAGATCCCGACCGTTGGGTAGAAGTTAAATCTCGATTACCATTACTTAAGCAGAAAAAGTATTATAAAAAAACTAAATATGGCTATGCCCGTGGAGATGAGTCGGTAAATTATGTTGAAAATATCCGTCGTTATTATGACACCTTGGAATGGATGGATAATCAATCTAAAACAAAAATGAAAAAAACGCCGTTAAATGCGGAGTTGAGTGATAAAATTAGTTCTGAATAAACTATGTTAATTATTCTTACTTTGTCATGAATCGGTAATATGTTGGTAGGATAATGTTATTTATAACATAAAGAAGGAGTATTATATGGCCATTAATTTACGTAGACGTTTAACTGCAGCACAACGAAGACGACAGATAAACCGACAAAAAACGAAGGTGATTAATCGCCGTCAGTTTTTATTTTTACAACAGCTAAATAAATAGCTGTTGAAATGAAAACTCTTAATCAGCTATATATGCTTGCCACGAGTCCATGTTGATTCAGATAACAATCGTTCACCAGCGTCAACTGCGCCGACTTCCATTGTGGTACCCATAGAGTCATTCCAGCGATTTAAGTAACCAAACAAAGACACAACGCCTAGAATTTCAACGATTTCTCCTTCATCCCAGTATTTGTTCAATTCAGTGGATATTTGATTATTAACGGCATTGGGCACACTTGACGCAGCAAGTGCAAATTCAAATGCTGCTTTTTCGCCTGCACTATACAATTCACTATCGCGGAAAGACCAAATGTTAGCTAAACGCTCTTCTGTTCCTCCATAACGCTCTGCTGCTAGTATAGTATGAGCTTCACAATATCGACATCCTGTATTTGCACTGGTTATATAACCAATTAAGCGCTTCTGTTCTGCTGTTACTCGGCCATCATTTTCCATTACCGCCATATTTAAATTGATAAATGCTTTGGCAATGCCAGGGCGACGTTGCATGGTTAATACGCTGTTAGGACAAAAACCCAATGTTTCATTAAAAAATCGAGCAAGCTCCGCAACGTCTTCATTTTCATCAGCAGCAAGAGGGGTAACTAAAGGCATAAATTATCTCCAATTAAATATGGTTTATTTTAAAAACCTCTTTAGCATAAGTGTTGGATGTTGCATTTGCAATAACTTTGTTTGCATGTTTGCGTATTGAATATAGGAATAAAAAGCAGTCGCTTTAGCTACATTACATAGCTACAACTCCTAGTTGATAAATGCTACAGTCACGCATACGTTTCTATTAGGAATTACATTATTTCTTCCTCAGCCAGAAAAAAAGCCTTTACGCTTTCTAATCAAATTGATAGTCCTTTAGATTTGACTGTTCATTTACCATTTCGTGTCGCCGTGGTAAGCAATTTATTAGCATTAAACAGGGACTGGAAAATTAGAGGCTTGTGTGATCTTGAGCCACGAGAAATGAGAGTATTATTAAATATAGGATCATATATGCCGATAAAGTCGGCCGATATAGCTTATCAATCTCGATTAGACTCTTACACGGTAAGTAGAGCGGTGAAGAAGCTTTACTTACAAGGTCTCATTGATATAGAACCGGATGAATTTAGTAAAAACGTTAAAAATCTAGTGCTTAATGATGCAGGTGTCTTGCTTTATAATAAATTAACTTCAGCATTGAAGCCTCGTTCAGAAGAACTTGAGAGTGTACTGACAGAGCAAGAGCGAGTTTTATTTTATGAAATGTTAGAAAAAATAGAAATAAAAACAGAATCATTGCTGGCAGAGCAAGCAATGGATATGATCCAAAAAGGAAAAGAACCGCCAGCAGACCAAAAAGAATTGATCCGTTGGTATAAAAAAGGTCATAACGAATAATCATCGAGAGGTCAATTTTCGATAGTTCAGCTTTTTATTGCAAGAATTAATATTGATATTTCTATCTAAAATATTGGATAATGCGCGCCACACAATCGTGGAGAAAGTAATGCGATATGCTTTAGGTATAGAATATGATGGTGCTAAATATCATGGTTGGCAGCGCCAAAATAATGTAATTAGTGTTCAAGAAAAATTAGAAAAAGCGTTGTCCGTTATTGCTAATGAAACCGTTTCAGTTGTATGTGCTGGCCGCACGGATACGGGAGTAAGTGCAACCAATCAGGTGATTCATTTTGATACAACGCAAGTAAGAAAGGACGTTGCCTGGACCTTAGGGGTTAATACTCACCTACCTCAGGATATTGCGGTTTCTTGGGTAAAGAAGGTTGATGATGAATTTCATGCGCGATTTAGTGCAACTGCACGAAGATATCGTTACATTATTTATAATAGTCGGTTACGCTCTGCTATTTTGAGTAAAGGTATCAGTTTTTGTCATCAGATACTTGATGAGAAATTAATGCATCACGCGGCCCAATATTTTATTGGTAAGCATGATTTTACCTCATTTAGAACGGTGCATTGTCAATCCCATTCACCTATTAGGATTATGTATCATTGTAATGTTACACGCCAAGGTGATTACATAATAATTGACGTTAAAGGTAATGCATTTTTACATCATATGATTCGAAACTTTGCTGGTTCTCTAATGGAAGTAGGTGATGGCTCTAGACCTGTAGAATGGATTAAAGAGGTTTTGAATGCAAAAAATCGTTGTGTTGCAGGAATGACAGCTTCAGCTGCTGGATTATATTTTGTTGATGTTGATTATCCAGAGCAATTTGAGCTGCCAAAAAGGCATTTGGGGCCATTATTTCTCATTTAAGTAAAAAAACAACACAACAGACCAGTTTTTTATATTAAATAGGGTCTAAACTGTGGTTTAATCCACTGTTATATTTGGTAATACTCAATATTTGATATTTAGTGTGATGATTAACCATTAAATTTACAAATTTTCTCGTGCAATAGGCAAAAATTTAATTATGAGTTGGATAGAAAAAATTCTCCCAAAAGCTAAATCAATGGCAGCACAAAAGCGTGGTGTCCCTGAAGGAGTATGGTGTAAATGTACTTCTTGTAACGCTGTTCTTTATAAAGTTGAACTTGAACGACAAATGTCAGTGTGTCCTAAATGTGATCACCATATGCGAATTAGTGCTAGAAAGCGCATTGACAGTTTTCTTGACCAAGGTGAGAGAGTTGAACTTGGTGAGGAGTATGAAGCACAAGATATTTTAAAATTTAAAGACTCAAAAAAATATAAAGACCGTATTAGTGCTGCTCAAAAAAATACCGGTGAAAAAGATGCTTTGGTTGTAATGAAAGGTGAACTTCAAGGCACACCCATTGTTGTAGCTGCTTTTGAATTTGCATTTTTAGGCGGGTCAATGGCATCAGTTGTTGGTGCGCGTTTTGTCAAAGGTGTCGAATATTGTCTTGAACACAATCTACCGTTTGTTTGTTTTTCTGCCAGTGGTGGCGCACGTATGCAAGAAGCATTATTTTCATTGATGCAAATGGCTAAAACTAGTGCTGCATTAGCTAAAATGAGTGAAAAAGGTTTACCTTATGTTTCTGTGCTAACCGATCCTACTATGGGTGGCGTGTCTGCTAGTTTAGCTATGTTAGGTGACATCAATGTTGCGGAGCCTAAGGCATTAATTGGTTTTGCCGGTCCTCGAGTTATCGAACAAACGGTTCGTGAAAAACTCCCTGAAGGTTTTCAACGTAGTGAGTTTCTGTTGGAAAAAGGGGCAATTGATTTAATTGTTGATCGCCGGAATATGCGTGATACGTTAGCGCGTATGTTAGCTAAATTTATGGGACAACCAAGTCCTAAGAGTTAATGTCAATTAGATTGTAAAACTCATTAATCATGTATTAAGCGAAATAATGGTAAATAACAAATTAAGCCACTCACCAAGGACTAACCTTACGGAGTGGCTTTCTTATTTAGAAAACTTGCATAATGTTGAGATAGACTTGGGTCTAGCAAGAATAAGAAAGGTTGCTCAGCTACTTAATGTAAGCTTTGCTTTTGCTAAGGTAATTACCGTTGCTGGAACAAATGGCAAGGGAACAACTTGCGCTTTTCTTGAAAATGTACTGCTTGCCCAAGGTAAATCGGTAGCTGTTTACTCTTCTCCTCATATAGAGCATTTTAATGAGCGTTTACGTATAAATCAGCAAGATATTGACGATGACAGCCTTATTCAAGCATTTGAGAAAATAGAAAGTATACGCGGCGATATTTCATTAAGTTATTATGAATATACCACGTTAGCTGCTTTTCTCGTTTTGATGAATGAGAAACCTAATGTGATTCTTTTAGAAGTTGGGTTAGGTGGGCGCTTAGATGCAACAAATATAATTGATTGTGATATTGCAGTGATCACCACTATTGACCTCGATCATCAATCTTTTTTAGGTAATGACAGAGAAACAATTGCTATCGAAAAAGCGGGAATTATACGCCCTAATGGTCACGTTGTTGTTGGTGATATCGACGTTCCTAAATCACTTCTTGCATATATAGAGGATATTGACGCCAAACTACTTTGTCGTAATCAGCATTTTTTTGCTGATAAAAGTAATAGCCATTGGCAGTGGCAGTTAACTAAGCAACAGTTTACCAACTTACATTTACCACATATCCCTATTGATAATGTCGCAACCGCGTTATCAGTTTTATCCTTACTGGATGTACCTTTAACGCGTGAACATATCAATAAGGCTATTGATAAAACACGTGTTGCAGGGCGTAGTGAGTTATTTACTAGACATTGTGATGTTATTTTAGATGTTGGTCATAACCCACAAGCAGCTCGTTACCTTGCCTCGCAAATAAGTCAAATGAAGTACGATAAAATATATGCGGTAGTTGGTATGTTAATCGATAAAGATATAAGCAATGTAATGAAACCACTTATTAAATATGTTGATAGTTGGCATCTAGGTTCGTTAGCTGTATCAAGGGCGGCAAGCGCCAATGAGCTTGCAGAAAAGCTCGATGATTTTTGTAAAGAATTTATTTGTTTTGACAATGTCACTCAGGCATTTAATATAGCATTGCAAAAAGCAACAACGCGTGATTTAGTGCTTGTTTTTGGTTCATTTTATACCGTTGCTGAAGTGAGACGTTTATTGATTTAATCAGCAATATTTAGCTGAATTAATTATCATTTTAATTATGTTTATAACTATTAGTTTTGCTATTTTTTAATAAACATATTTAATCAAAACTTAGGAGATTAGTTTGTCGACACCTTTTCAAAATCGTTTAGTAGGTACTGTGATTGTTGCGGCAGTGGCGATAATTTTTTTACCTGATCTTCTGGATGGAGACAAACAGACTTATCAAGCCGATTTTGATAATATACCTATGGCGCCCAATATGGATATTGTATTGGAGAAAAAACGCTTTCCTAAAAGAGACTTAGGAAATAAAACTACAGAAGTATTATCAGATGAACTACCTCAAGACAATGTTATCAAGTTTATTGATAAACCTTTAAGTAAAGACAATGATGACAATGTAAACAAAAACACCGATATGGTGAAAGTCAATGTACTTGATAAAAAAGCTCAATTTCAACCCTCCACTAAAGTTTCGCAAATCAACAAAAATAAAAAAACTATTCCTAGCAAACTCTCAGATAAACAAGCATGGGTAATACAGTTAGGCAGTTTTCGTCATAAAAATAATGTTGAAGAATTAGTAAATAAATTGAAGAAAAATGGTTATACCGTTTATACCAAGCCGATTAAAACTAAAAATGGGACACTCACAAAAGTATTCATTGGGCCTGAATTTAGGAAAACAATATTAGAAAAAAAATTGCCATTACTCAAAAAGTTGACTAACGTGCAAGGAAAAGTTGCCCGCTTTAATCCAACAAATTAATAAAAAAATTAGCTAAAGCTGATGAGGTTCTGTTAGAATGCGCGCCTCTAATCAATGAGAACTTTCAAAATATGATTTGGGTAGACTATGCCATTTTGGCAGTTGTTGGTATTTCAACATTAATCAGTTTGGTCCGTGGTTTTGTTAAAGAAGCAATTTCTTTAGTTATTTGGATCAGTGCTTTTTTTATCGCCAGTAGTTTCTATTCAAATCTTGCAAGCTTTCTCACAAATATTACTGACGTTTTTCTTCGTAATGCTGCGTCAATAGCAATCCTTTTTATTGCAACATTAATCCTTGGTGCTTTAATTAATTACATAATTGGGCAACTGGTCAGTAAAACTGGACTATCGGGCACCGATAGAGTGTTAGGCTTAGCATTTGGTGCTTTAAGAGGTGTATTGGTTGTTAGTGCAATACTCTTTTTTATGGATGCCTTTACACCAGCTTCATCAAGTCCATCGTGGCAAAATTCAGTACTTATTCCAGAATTCAAATTAATTGTTGTGTGGTTTTTTGAGTACCTCAAACAATCATCAAGTTTTCTTATTCAAACATAGTTCGGCGGAGATAAATTCATGTGTGGTATTGTTGGCATTGTCGGTAAAACACCAGTTAGTCAATTGCTATATGACGGCTTAACGGTACTTCAACACCGTGGTCAAGACGCAGCAGGTATTGTTACAATTAGTGATAATATGTTTAGAATGCGTAAAGGTAATGGCTTAGTCAAAGATGTATTTCACACGCGTCATATGATGCGTTTACAAGGTAGTATAGGGATTGGCCATATTCGCTATCCAACGGCAGGTACTTCAAGTTCATCAGAAGCTCAACCTTTTTATGCTAACTCACCATTTGGTATCTCACTGGCACATAACGGCAATCTAACGAATGCTGAAGAGCTAAAAAAGTGGTTGAATACCGAAGCTCGTCGTCATGTAAATACAACATCAGATTCGGAGTTATTACTTAACATTCTTGGTCATGAGTTACAGTTAAAGAGCAATTTAGATTTAACCCCCGCAGATATTTTTTCTGCTGTAGGTAAAGTACATAAACGCGTTCGTGGTGCTTATGCAACAGTTGCGCTTATTATCGGTCATGGTTTAATCGCTTTTCGTGATCCTAATGGTATTCGTCCGCTTGTTTTTGGTAAGCGTAATAGTGCTGTGGGCATTGAATATATGGTTGCTTCTGAGTCTGTAGCATTGGATGCATGTGGTTTTGATTTTGTTCGAGATGTTGCTCCTGGTGAAACCATATTCTTTTCGGAAGACGGGCAAATACACAGTCAGCAATGTGCAGAAAACCCAACCTTTAGTCCATGTATTTTTGAATATGTATATTTTGCTCGCCCAGACTCAACGATGGATAAAATTTCTGTTTACGGTTCACGAATTGAAATGGGAAAAAAACTGGGAGAGAAAATAGCGACTGAGTGGGATGACTTAGAAATTGATGTAGTTATTCCAATTCCTGAAACTTCTTGTGATACCGCTTTGGAAATAGCTCAACAGTTAAATATTCCTTATCGACAAGGTTTTGTTAAAAATCGTTATATTGGCAGAACATTTATTATGCCAGGGCAAGAGCAGCGAAAAAAATCAGTACGCCAAAAACTCAATGCAATTTCAGCTGAGTTCTTAGGTAAAAATGTTTTATTAGTTGATGATTCTATTGTACGTGGTACGACATCAGGGCAAATTATCGAAATGGCTCGTGCTGCCGGTGCTAAAAAGGTCTATTTTGCTTCAGCTGCTCCAGAAGTTCGTTTTCCAAATGTCTACGGAATTGATATGCCAAGCGCAAATGAATTAATTGCACATGGTCGAGAGCTTGACGATATCTGCCAATTAATAGGTGCTGATAAGCTTATTTTTCAAACCTTAGCAGATTTAGTCTCAGCAGTTAGTTGTGCTAACCCTGAGATATCGACATTTGATACCTCAGTATTTAATGGCCAATATATCACTAAAGATATCGATCAAGCGTATTTGGATCGATTAGATGCAATGAGAAATAATGCCAAAAAAGAAGACTCAGATAAAGATGCTGATTCTATTATTGATATGCACAATGAAGGCGCTGAATAAGCCAAAAGTTAATCATTAAAAAATAAAAAGCACTTTATCTAAAATAAAGTGCTTTTTTTGTGCTTGATTATACTGCTATAAGTACTTGTCATTTTCTCAATTAGTTAAAGGTATTCTGGTCCAATTCCAACACCAAACAGGATAATACTAGCTGCCAGTAAACCAACCAATAGTACTAAGCCGCAGGTTACAACAGAGCTAGCATAGATAAAGCCCTTTTCTTCGGGGATATTCATCATAATAGGAACTCCTGAATATAATAAATATACTGAATATGACATTGCACCTAAGCATGCCATTACGACAAACCATAAGACAGGAAATAAGGCTGTGACACCAGCCATTAATAATGGGGTTGCGGTGTATGCAGCTAACTCTAATGATTGTGAGAAGTTAGGTGTTGAATCAAATGTTTTTGCCATCCAATGAATTAAATATGCCAAAGCAATAACACCAAAAACTAAAGCTGAATACATTATCACAGACATTACTAAAGCATTTGATTCAGACAGTATTAAGGGCTCAGTCGTGCCAATGGACCAGCCAATATGTGCTGCAGCATAATATCCACAGATCGCAGGGATAAGTGCAATAACCAAAATGTGCACCATGCTGTAAGTCAAACTCTCATGACGTTTTTCAATCGTTTGCCATTCCTCTTTGGGATGAGCGTATAGTCCCCAAATGTGGTTTAAGATCATAACTACTTCCTCCAATATGAACCGAAAAGGCTTTACGGTTACAACGTTTATGTATTTATTGACCTAGATCAATTTTTATTTTTATCGTCTACATATTATTTATGTAAGATGGCGAGGGTTTCGTCAATAGATGATTGGAAAATAATCGAAATAAATAGCTAATGGTAGGTTTTTAATAACTTCTTTGAGGTAAATGTGATTTTTTTATACTAAAGGGTTATGAAAAGCTGAACTAGCAGCGTTTGATCCTAACAACATTCATCACATCAATTTCAAATCCTGCTATAGATTCAGTCGCACAATAATAACTTATATTTACTTGGCTTTTGACTAAAGACTTATACATTTTTTTTCGTTTATATTTAAAAGGTACATTCACGTCATTTATCATTATGGTATTAATAACCCAATCATCTTGTTCACGTTGAATATGTGATACTACAGTGAGTGCCTCGCTATGTATCAATGCATCATGTTCTTTTAGCTTTTTATCGAGAGTTGTTTTCATCTTTATCACTTTAAATCGTTGTATTGTTCGTTTTGTTTATAATGCTGTTTCAATCGAGAAAGTATCAACCTTGGTTGTTTTATGACCTTTGTTTATACAACTTATAAAAATAGCAAAGCGTGGCTATTATTCAACACCTTTTTCAAAGAAAATTACTGTAAAAATGTTTGAAAAATAAATAAGCTTTGAGTTCTGTGTTGCCTGACATTGTTGTAATAGATAAAGTATGTCGATATCGATGTATCTAGTTATATACTAAGGCAATGATCACTCGCCTATGTTGATGACAATCAAAAATTTTGTAAATTTACTGAGATTACATTTGTTTGAGGTTGAAATATTAATTACAACGGGATAAAGGTTAATATTTCTTATTAGTTCTGCTTTGTTTTTGAGTTATTGGCAAGTTAGAACAATCTCAATTTGTTTAATAAAATAACAATAGTTTGCTATAAATGCAATCTTGATAGTTCTAATACTCTGAACATATCCTGAAAAATCAATGCTATTTTTGAATTTCAAGATAATTAATATATAAACATATTTAAAATTTTCTCTTAACGGGCTATAACAATACGCTTGTTTTTACTGTGGTAAGTGCACTCTCTAAACGTGGCATATCTCGTTCGAGTGCTATACCAAACCTTAAGGTATCTTGTTCATCGGCCAGACGGCAATAAATGCCTTGTTGGCATAATAAGTGGTAAAATAACGTTGCCATATTTTTTTGATGAAAGCTAATGGTTACAAAAAGATTTGTGCCATTAATATCAACAACCAACTCATCCCCCCAAACCTGCCATATTAACACTTCTAGTTTATTACGTAGCCGTTCCAAATGCTGTTTTTGCTGATATTGCCAATGTTCATCAACTAACGCTTTTTGAGCTATATATTGCGCTGGACCGTTAACTTGCCATGGCCCCAAGTGCTCAAAAAAGCGATTATGCCAGTTTTGACTCGACACTAAAAAACCAATGCGAATACCAGCTAAACCAAAAAATTTACCAAATGAACGTAATATTAAGGTATGGCTATCAGCAACATAGGGGCACATTGAAAACTCTGGTGAAACTACATCCATAAAAGCTTCATCAATGACTAATAGCCCTTTTAATTTGGCTAGTGCTTGTTGATAGTGTTTAATTGTTTCACTAGAAAATAACTGCCCAGTGGGATTGTTGGGGTTAATTATTACCAAAACACTATTTTTGCATAACTCGGTTATTTTAGGTAATTGTTGCTGATAATAGCAACATTGGAACCCGATATTCTCCCATGCTTGAGCATGTTCCTTATAGCCTTTTATAGGTAAATAGACCCTATTAGAACGAACGTTTTCTTTTAGCCACAGTTCTGGCAAAGCTTTTATGATTGATTGACTACCATTACTTACCAAAATATTTTTACACTGATAATAATGTTTTGCTGCAGTTTCTAAAGATGAGTTTGTTTGTGGAAGTTGTTGCCACAGCTGTAAAGGAATTTCAGGAATAGGGTAGTGCAAGGGAGCAATACCAGTCGATAAGTCGAGCCAATCATTTACTGGAATCTGATATTGTTGGGCTACCTTCTGTAATTGACCACCATGAATAAGTGCCATTAAATTTCCTAGATTAGCTATCAAAAAGTTTGAAAAAATAAATATGTGCAGTCAATAAAGTCATAATAAATGTTAAATGCATATATTATAAGCTGCAGAATTTGATGGATATCATCTGTTGCCACTTTGCTCCTACACATAATATTGGCGATGTTACTGCGGCTGTGTCATAAACTCTCATTTATGAATAAGTGCAATAAAATCCCTAAATCAATTTACACAAAATGAATTAAAAGTAATGTTTGCCAAAAAAAACACAGTACAACTAATATTAAAGCGGCATATTTTACAAGCAGCAGACTTTGAGGGATATCATCAGAAGTTACTTTTTGTCCTGTACCTAATATAACCGAGTTTATTTTTGCTCCATTATAATGAGCAATCCCGCCTAATGTTCGCTCCATTACCGTGGCACCTGCTGCCATCACCCAGCCACCATTGTGACTTTTATATTGATTGCCCTGAGAATAGGCGTTTTTTAAGCTAGTGAAAAAGTGCCCCTGAAAGGCATAAAGTAGCGTACAGCATTTTGCGGTAATAAAACCCAATAAATCATCAAGTCGTGCACTACTATAACCAAAGGAGTAATAACGAGGGGTTTTATACCCCCACATGGCATCTAATGTATTGGCAAAACGATGAGCTATCACTAATGGAATTCCCCCAATCAGGTAATAAATAAGGGAGGCGATCACAGCATCATGACCATTTTCTAACATCGACTCAATGGTTGCTCGTGCCATGGTTCTTTCGGTGAGTGTTTGTGTTTCTCTACTGACTAAGTAGCCCGTATAGTGTCGAGCTGTTGATAAATCGCCAGATTTTAGCGGACGATATACTTGCATGGCGTGTTTGTTTAAGCTGTTAAGACCTAACGCCAAGTAAAGTATTGTACCGTCGAAAAGAATTTGCCAGTACCAAATTAACTGATTAAAAAATGAAAAATAAATTATCGGAAGAGGAATAACGAGTAGCGACCAACAACATATTCCTAAAAGGGCACTTTTTATTGAGAAGAAGGAAGAATTATTTTTTTGATGATCGGGATTAAAGCGACGCTCAAGTTTTTGACAAAGCCAGCCAAATCCCACTAAATAATGGTACTTTTTGGCCTCACCCAAAATAAAGTCAAGTATTAAGGCAAGTAGAATCGTTAATGTCAGTGAATAGAAGGGTAATATTTCTGTGTAATTCATCAGACTTGTTGCCTTTGTGACATTATTTACCCTCCATATTTAAAAAGTACAGAGTTGAAATGTTTCATTATTATGTTGATAGCGTAATTTACATATTGAGCCATTGGCAAATAAGTTATAAGCGTGATCATTGAGCTGCTGACCAAGTTGTAACAAAAAGCAACGCAAAGCTTCACCATGAAAAATAATCAAAATATTCTTATTTAACGATTGTTTAGCTATGTTGTTAAGAGCATTGTTGATTCGCACTCCACAAGCTTTTGCGCTTTCACCTTTAGCAGGAGCAATATCGGTATATTGCTGTAATACTTCGTAATAAATGGATTCAGTTTGAAGTTGACTTAGATATTGTCCTTGCCATTGTCCTAAGTTTCGTTCGGTAATGTGATTATTTGTTATCATCGGGGCAGTAAGTCGTTGTTGACAAATATTTGCGGTAGCAATAGATCTTCCTTGAACAGAAGAGACAATTAAGTCAATACCTTTGTCTCTAAGTGATTGAGCAAGTTGTCGAGACTGCTGTTGACCAAGTTCGGTTAAATCACTATCAAGTTGCCCTTGAAAACGTTGTTGAGTATTCCACAAGGTTTCGCCATGACGAGCTAAATATAATATTGTTTCATTTATCATTTCTGTTAATGGCAACGTTTGTAAGTAAACGACGCGCAGCATAACGAAATCAATTACAGGGTTCAATTATTAATCTCAAATGTAGCCATTAATCGCCTTGATAAATAAGAGGAAGGTTTATGACTTATCATAAGATACGTAACTCAATTGATTGCTATAAGCCAAGGTAGTAAATCCATCAACAGCTATTAATTAGCAAAAAACCAATTCACATGTTAAAACATCTAAATACTTATCAATAAATTTCCCTCATGAATAAAACTGCATTATCGGTACTGAATACTGTTTTTGGTTATCCTGAATTTCGAAGTCCACAAGATGAAGTGATTGATACAGTCATTAATGGTGGACATGCTTTGGTATTAATGCCTACAGGCGGTGGTAAATCGTTGTGTTATCAAATTCCAGCTCTTATTCGTCCAGGTTGTGCCATTGTTATTTCACCGTTAATCGCTCTAATGCAAGATCAGGTTAATGCGCTAACGCAATTAGGTGTAAATGCGAGTTTTTTAAATTCTTCCCTTGATCAGAACCAAGCTTACGCAGTTGAACAAGCACTATTGCAAGGGCAATTAGATTTACTTTATATTGCGCCAGAACGCCTAACACAAACGAGAATGTTATCATTATTGCAGCAATGTCCTATTGCATTGTTTGCTATAGATGAAGCACATTGTGTATCTCAATGGGGACATGACTTTAGAGCTGATTATTTACAACTATCATTATTACATCAGCAATTTCCCTCAATTCCGCGTATTGCGTTAACGGCTACTGCAGATCCACGGACCCATAAAGAAATTAGTGAAAGGTTGCAACTGGACCATGCCAAACATTTTGTTGCAGGTTTTGATCGCCCGAATATTCAGTATCGTATTGGTCAAAAACAAAATGCCAGACAGCAGTTATTAAACTTTATTCGTAATGAGCATGAAAATGATGCAGGCATTATTTATTGTTTATCTCGGAAAAAAACAGAAGAAACAGCGAAATGGTTATGCAAGCAAGGTTTGCAAGCCTTGCCCTATCATGCCGGATTGGCATCAGAGATAAAAAATCATCATCAACATCGATTCCTTCGAGAAGACAATATCATTATCGTTGCGACTATCGCATTTGGTATGGGCATTGATAAGCCGGATGTGCGCTTTGTTGCTCATATTGATTTACCTAAAAGTATTGAATCCTACTATCAAGAAACTGGGCGAGCAGGGCGAGATGGTCAAGTGGCTACTGCTTGGATGATCTATGGCTTACAAGATGTGATTAAACTTAAACAGATGTTAGATAAGTCTGAAGCTGGCGAACAGCAAAAACGCGTCGAACGACAACGTTTAGACGCGATGTTGGGACTGTGCGAAATAACGACTTGTCGTCGGCAAACATTACTACATTATTTTGATGAGCATTTAGCACAACCTTGTGGCAATTGTGATACTTGTATTACGCCAGTACAAACGTGGGATGGTACTGATGCCGCACGTAAAGCGCTTAGCTGTGTATTTCGGGCCGGACAGCGTTTTGGGGTTAATCATCTTATTGATATACTCCTAGGGAAAAGCACGGCTAAAGTAGAGCAGTTTGGCCATCAACAACTTAGTACCTTTGCTATTGGCACCGAATTGGAAGTCCAGCAATGGCATTCCGTATTCAGGCAATTAGTGTCCCGTGGTTATCTATATGCCGACATGGACAGTTATGGTGCATTTAAGCTAACCGATAAGTGCCGCCTGCTGTTACGTGGTGAAGAGAGTATTGAATTACGTAAAGATAATATAGATAAAGTGAAAAAGAGAAAAACATCAAAATCAACTACCGCCCTATCAGAAGAGGCGCAACCTTTATGGGAAGCGTTACGGATATTAAGAAAACAGCTAGCAGAAGAGCATGGTATTCCTCCTTTTACTGTTTTTCATGATAGTACTATCATGGAAATGATCAGCTCTAGCCCTACAAATAGGGAAGAATTGTTAAGTATCAGTGGTGTGGGGCTAAGTAAGTTAGATAAGTATGGTGAGCAATTTTTGACGGTTATCGCCCAGTTTAATGATTGATAAGTCAAAGAGTGCAATGAATACGCAAGATTTTAATATAATAAAACTTACAATAATCTAGTATCTAATGAGAAGAGCTTCACCAAATATCGGTGGTTAAATCATTCGCGCCTATCTTCTCATTTTTACGAATTCCCCAGGATACGTGGCCATAAAGAGTAGGAGGTGCTAACTAGAATCCTTTGAGCCGTCAGGTAAATGTACTTTGGTTTTCATTGTCGAAATTCAATTTATCAAAAGGTATCTTAATCTCTTCTAGGTGCGCATTGCGGAAGCTTTTGGTATCAACACTAAACCTTCCGCAGCTAGCCAATAGCCGACATTAGCTTTTGAGTTAGTAACGGTAGTTCAGAGCTTAAAAGTAGACATAACGCCCACTTTAATTGCTTGTATGGATAATTTTTACAGTGTTACTTGATAGACATCTACTTTAAAACCACGAAATGATGAATCTTTAATGAACTCAAAGCCTGTTCGGTTTATTACTTTAACAGAGCTAGTATTCTCAGGCTCAATGAGTGCATGTATAAATTCTAGTTTTAATGAGTGCTTTGCAAAGTTCAAAACTCCAAGTGTAGATTCAACAGCATACCCTTTACCTTGTTTGTTAGCGGCTAAACGATAATTAATATGTATCACTTCATCTGAGTCTATTTCATGTTTATTTAGCCCACAAACACCTATAAACTCCAAGGTCTGAGAATCATAAATAGCCCAATGACCATAACCATTTAAGTCATATTGCTTCTGACAGTTAGTTATATACTCAAGAACCTGTTTTTCTGAATGAACTCCTACAGTAGAGTATTTCATTACTGTAGGGTCAGCTAATACTTTCGAAAGATCTTGAGCATCAATATCAGTAATTTTACGAATACACAACCTTTCAGTTTCTAGTACAATCAATATGAATTCCAAGAGATATAAAGCCTAGAACACCTGAAAAATGGGGGCAAACTGAGTAATTTTTCGCGTGCAGCGACTTGTTATGCTTTGGTTTAAAAAATGTCGCTAATTGCAATACTAGGGAAAATCATAGTCAAAGCTAACGACACAGCTATTAAGCCAAAAAAAGAAGCAAAAATCATGCTCTGCTTCCCCTTGCCTAAAGAAAATAGTAACACACTCGCGCCAGTGTTTGAAACGAGTCCCATTATAGCTATACCCCATGAAAAAACTCCACTTTGGGCCAATGGTATCGCACTGCCATAACCAACCAATAGAGCAGCAACAGCTAAGCCGTAAAGCCTAAAAAGTAGTACGTTGTCATGTTGGCTGTTGGTGAGTTTCTCCAGACGTTGTTTCGGTAACAACAAAAATGGTATGACTACCAACAACAAAGTTCCAACTATCTTAACAAGCAATAAAAAAGTGAAGTACGTCATTTATAAATCCTCAATATAATATTTATAACACAATGGATGTATAAGAACCCCTTATACCCCTAGGTCTTTATTTTGAACCTAGGTTATTTTGCACATTCTGAGTTCATATGTCAAACTCAGGCTATGGATACTAAAAATATACGAAGAAACTCTCCTATACCGCTTGCGAAGTGTGGGGTTTTTTATGCAGCAGATTTAATTGGAGACAAGTGGACTCTTTTAATATTAAGAGAAGCATTTTATGGCGTTGTACGCTTTGACGATATAAGAAGTGACCTTGGCATTCCTCGTGCCGTGCTTACAGCACGACTCAAACGACTAGTTGAAAGTAGTATAATGAACCGTGAACCCTATCGTGAAGGGAGTAATCGCACTCGTTATTCATACTCCTTAACTGAGCAAGGAGCAGCATTAGCACCTGTGGTAATTGCCTTAATGCAGTGGGGAGATGAATACTTAAGAGAAGACGAACCATCTGTTTCACTCGTTCATAGAGAGAAGGGGAATAAACTAAAGGTTGCTATTGTTAGCGAAAAATCAAAGTCACTTTCAATTAATGATATCGCTATAAAGATTAATAACACTGAAGGAGCATAACAATTTAATAGTGCGCAACTTGCTTGCTTTTCTACCATACATTCAATTGCTCTAAAGATAAGTCTGTAAGTAATTATATAGTTGTTTATGGCTGCTTTGACGGATCACTTGTCGCTAGATAAACCAACGCTAACTTCTGCTATCGTATATTTGCAGACTGAGATTTAGTCTGTTTTATCCTTAAATTCGCACAAGTCTTCGATTATACATGCTCCGCATTTAGGTTTTCTAGCTACGCAGGTATAACGGCCATGCAGAATAAGCCAGTGATGTACATCCACTTTAAATTCTTTTGGTACTACTTTAAAAAGCTTTTGTTCCACTTTAACGACATTTTTACCCATAGCAAGTTTGGTGCGGTTTGATACTCGGTCGATGTGGGTGTCAACGTCTATTGTTGGTCAGCCGAAATATAATAAAAGTAGATTATATAAGGAGGGCTAATTTGACACTTTTTTAAGTGCCAGATTAGCACGAACAATAAACCTGAAAGCTCCTATGTGAATGACTTGCCTATTCAACCGTTAAACTTTGTCTTTCAGCGATAAAATCCATAGACAATTCAAATAGGCCTTTACCGTCAAACGTTGCAGCCCAAGCGCCATGTCCCTCACCGTAAAGAGTAACAAGTTCACTGTATATATTTAAAGAATAATATATTTCCTGTAACTCCAAAGCTTCTTC
>Ga0209396_1001582_pt1 | contig 25068 bp, 22 predicted proteins | sample GOMGulsemesocosm_6_FD_184638 | JGI IMG/M metagenome (GOLD analysis project Ga0209396, IMG submission 184638) | Methane-oxidizing microbial communities from mesocosms in the Gulf of Mexico - GOM8C Gulf of Mexico (SPAdes) (version 2) | ecosystem: Environmental > Aquatic > Marine > Cold seeps... | reverse complement strand
ACCTTAGTGAGTTCTGTTATCGGTTCAATCGGAGAAAAATGGAAAAAGAAATACCTAATAGACTGTTACAACTGGCAATAATTCATACACCTGTACATTTGTCCTGAGCTAAGTGCAGAGGCATGTAGTTTAATGGCAAAATTTATGGCGGTATTATGTGGTGGATACGTCGTCCATCGGGCACTGCTGCTCTGGGCGCACCACCTCGATTTGAACATGACGGTATATGTTAGGGACTATGATTGTCTTATCGCTGGCTTTTCCACTTGCAGCATTAATATCGGGTAGCTTAATGTTGATTTGTGTTGGTTATATTTTTAATGATAAGTTATCACCTCTATTTTTACAGAGCTTGCGTCCTTTAATTCAGTTTTTTTGCTTGTTTTCGCTGTTTTATATGGCGTAACCATCTACAAGTTGTAATTGTTAAATAATAGAATGGAACATACTGCCATGTTAATACCTATTAAGTGGTGATTATGTTGGGGTGGCGACCTATTTAGGGTTAAAGTTTTGTTATTTTCGGTCTTTGTAAGGATGCGATATAGATCAAAAACTCTAGTTTAATTTACTTCTAATATTACGGTACGAGGTATTTTTTTTCGGTTTAACCTCAAGCCAAGCCTCTTATTAGAAGGAAGTAATAATGCCTGTTTTAGAAGCCCAAACAACAATTCAAAAATCTTCTCATAAAGCTGATTATTCAGTTATGAATCATAAACCTAACAATAGAGATCAGGCTGGTATTCGCATTGATGATGTCGAAAAGTTGGTAGACTCAGTTATTGCTGAGGTCGGTAAGCATATTGTACTCGGACTGCCGCTTGCTATTGGTAAGCCAATTGCGTTTGTTAATGCTTTGTATCTGCGTGCTAAAGCCGACCCAAGTATCACGTTACAAATTGAAACAGGTATTAGCTTAGAGTTACCCAAAGCCAAAACGACATTAGAGCAAAAATTTCTTGGCCCTTTTGTTGAACGTGAATTTTCAGGGGTACCAGAGCTCCTTTATATCAAAGATTTACGTACTAACAGTTTACCGGACAATATTACTGTATTTGAGTTTTTCTTTAAGGCCGGTAGTTTCTTAAATAGTGCTCAACAGCTAAATTATACCAGTACCAATTACACACACGCGGTGAGAGATTTATTAGACAAAGGTGTCAATGTTGTTGCCCAGCTCATGGCTGAACGTGTTTGCGATGGCGTAATAACTTACAGTTTAAGCAGTAATTCTGATTTAGCGTTAGACATGATGGCAGAAGTGGATGGGTTGCGTAAGGAAGGACGTAACCTGATCTGTGTTGCAGAAATAAACAGTAACTTACCTTTCATGCGTAATGACGCTGAAGTGGGAGAAGACTTGGTTGATTTTGTCTTAACCAGTCAACCGCAAGATTACCCTTTGTTTGCTGTGCCAGAAGCGCCGATTTCGAATGCAGATCATATGATCGGATTTTATGCCAGTAACCTAGTCAAAGACGGCGGAACCTTGCAGTTAGGTATCGGTTCTCTATGCAGTGCAATGACTCACTCTTTACTTATGAGACACAAGAATAATGTCAGCTTCAATCAAGTTTTTGACGATTTAAAAATTGCTGAAAAATTCCCAATCGTGAAAAAGGTCGGCCAGCGTAGCATCTTTACCCGCGGTTTATACGGTTGCAGTGAATTGATGGTAGATGGTTTTATGCACTTGTATCAGGCGGGTATTTTATCGCGTCAAGTATTTAGTGATGCCACGGTGCAGACCTTACTGAATAACGACAGTATCACTACCAATGTTGATATAAACACGCTAATTTGTTTGCTAAAACATCAAGTCATTTCGGCTAAGCTAACTTCGTTTGATTTGGCTTATTTGCAAAAAGTTGGCATTTTCAAACCTGAAGTGAGTTTAGCTCAAGGCACGTTAACTTGTGGAGAACATCATTGCACGGCCGATTTAAGTAAACAGGACGTATTAGCTTGGATTGCTGACTTTGCGCTGGGCAAAGAGCTATTGGGTGGCACTGTCATGCACGGGGCATTTTTTATTGGTCCGAAAACTTTCTATAAGGCCTTGCATGATCTTACTGAAAGTGACCATGCTAAATTTTGTATGACTAGTGTGAAATATGTTAATGATCTTTATGATCATTTCTTAGGCGATGAACGTATCAAGCAACTGCAGCGTAAAGAAGCGCGCTTTGTTAATTCGGCTATGATGGTGACTTTAGACGGTTCGGTGGTATCGGACGCACTGGAGAGTGGGCAAGTTGTCAGTGGCGTTGGTGGTCAATATAACTTTGTTGCACAATCACATCAGTTACGCGATTCTCGCTCTATTATAAAACTGCATAGCTGCTGTGTGCGTAAGGGTAAGTTGCAATCAAATGTCTTGTTTAACTATGGGCATACGACTATCCCAAGACAGCTACGCGATATTGTGGTGACTGAGTATGGCATTGCCGATCTGCGTGGTAAACCAGATCACATTGTTTATACTGAATTGATTAAAATTGCTGATTCGCGTTTCCAACCTGAATTATTACAACAGGCAAAAGCGGCGGGTAAGATTGCTCAGGATTATGCACTACCTGTCGATTTCACTCAGAATTATCCTGAATCGATTAATGCTATTTGCGATAAATATCGCGGTGCTAATTTGTTCCCTAAATACCCGCATGGTTCTAGCTTTACTGAAACAGAGCTGAAAATTGTCAAAGCATTAAAAGCATTGGCGAGTAAAGGTCAGACTAAGAGCGGTAAGTTAAAGTTATTACTGCAAGCAGTAACGAGTGATAAACCCACCGAGGATTTACAAGAGTTTTTACAACGAATGAGTTTGCATAAGCCGCAAGGTTTTACTGAGTGGATGACGCAACGTTTACTGAGTAAAGAACTTAAAGAACAGCACTAAATAAGTAAAGATTAAGCTATTGCAGATTAAAAAAACGCCCTTATTTGATTAATAAGGGCGTTTTTATTTATGACTCAACTAGCGGTTTAGCGAGTTGCTTACGCTTTTCAAACCATTGGTTTAGTACTAGCGCGGCTAAAATTATTGCCGCTCCGATACTCAGACGTAAAATATCCGCATCTCGATTCCAAATGACTAAATTAACTAGAATACCAGCAGGAATAAGTAAATTATTCATTACTGCTAATGCGCCGACATTAACGAGTGTAGCGCCTTTGTTCCAAGCAAAATAGCCTAATCCTGAAGCGACGGTACCAAGGTAAACCAATAAACCCCATTGCGTAGCAGTGGTTGGTAATTTATCTGAGTTACCAAATGCTAAGAAGCAAATACTGGCCACGATTAAAGCGCCGATAAAGAACCAGCCAAATACCGTCTTTTGATCTAAATCTGAGTCCGTCATTAAGCGCTTGTAGGAAACTTGCCCAGTGGCAAAGCAGAGGTTAGCTGCCTGCACGATGAAGAAACCAGTAATGAAGTCTGCATCTATGCCGTTGTAGCGGATAGCGATAGCACCGGATGTTGCAATAACGGCGGTGAGCATGAAGCTGGTATTAAATTTACGTTCATAAGCATCATTTATTAATGTAACGTAAATTGGTGTCATTACCGTAAATAACAGTACTTCCGGTACGGATAAATACAAGAACGAATGATAATAAAATACGTACATTAAGCCTAATTGAATTGCGCCAATGAGCATTAATTTAATGATGGTTTTGGTGGCTATTTGCCCTAAGCGTAAGAAGGGTAAAAATACGATTGTAGCTAAAGCGACGCGCATTAATACAGAAAACCAAGCATCGACTTGCCCAGCTAAATAAACACCAATAAAACTAAAAGAAAAAGCCCATAAAATGGTTATAGCAAACAGATACGGCATACTTGGTTCTCAATTGAAGATATAATTGTCGCAGTATAGATGAGATTAATTATCAATTAAATACTTGATGTTGATTACCACTGGAATTCTGGACACTTAGATTCAAATATTAAAACTCAAGATATAATAAAAGGCTGCTGATGGTGAACTGAACTTCATCCGCAGCCTTTTATATACATTTATATTAATAATTTAATTATTAAGTTTGGTCTTTGGCCAGCTTTCACTTTCAATTTTCTCCATTGCTAACGCGGCGCGTTGCAAGGCAGGCAAGAAGTGTAGGGCATCTTCTGGTTTAACACGCATGATTGGCGCTTGGATCGCTAGGCTTAGGTTTGACTGACCGCCAGCACGAGGAATGATCACTGCGACGCAAAAAAGTCCAGGTAGATATTCTTCATTATCAATCGCGTAACCAGTTTGTTTGGCTTTCTCTATTTCTGCTTCCAGCGCATCAATATCAGTAATGGTTTTTTCTGTGTATTGAGTTAATGGTGTGCTGCCTAGTAAGCGCTTACGTTGAGATTTACTCATGCCAGATAAGAACAACTTACCTGTTGCCGAGCAGTGAACCGGTACTCTTGAACCAGACTGTAAGCAGAATCGTAGGGGTGCTTGGGTCTCGACTCTGTCGACATAAATCACTTCATTACCTGCGATCGCAGTAAGGTTACAGCTTTCACCGACTTCGTCAGCGAGTTGCAGTAATACATTGTGGCGAGCACTGTGAGTGGTGCTATTGAGTAAGATTTTTTCTGCCAGATGGCGTAAACGAAGGCCAGAGCTATAGTGGCGGTTGTCGCCATCACGTTGAATAATCCCAGAAGATTCTAGCTGCTGCAGCATGCGATGCAGTGTTGGTTTCGGTATTCCGGTTTCTTCAACTAGGCTCTGCAATGAAAAGAACTCATCTTTTGCTGCGATAACTTCCAATAAAGCAAACAAACGCAATGTTGGGGTATCGCCCTCTACACTCGTGGTTTTTGGCTGTTTATTTTGATTAGTCGTCATATTCGGTAAGGCCTCTCTGTGGTGTTAGTTAAAATATACATAAGGCTCAGCTGCATTGCGATACTTATTATTTTTATTTCAATTTGTTGTATTTCTAATTAAGTATAATTAAAAATCGGAATTAATCGTACCATTTTTTAATATTTATGGTATTTTTTAATAAACACAGCGAAAAGGATATCTGAGTTATGAAAGTGCTAAACGACATCATTGCAAAAGCCAAGACGGCGCTTGCCCATATTGTGTTATGCGAGGCGAGTGATGAGCGAGTGCTCAAAGCGGCTGTTCGGGTGACCAAGGAGGATCTAGCTCAGGTAAGCTTGGTCGGAGATCAAGAGGCTATATTGCAATTAGCAGCGCAAGCTGGCGTTAGTCTAGAAGGTATAAATTTAGTAGACCCAAAGACGTCGCCATTAACGTCGGAATTTGCTGAAAGCTATTTTTCACTGCGTAAACACAAAGGTATCAGCAGAGAGAAAGCTGCTGAAATGGTACTTAATCCACTGTGTTTTGCGAACATGATGGTGAAGTTAGATTATGCCGATGGTTCTGTGGCTGGTGCGGTAAATACCACTGCCGATGTAGTACGCAATGGTATTCAAATCATCGGTTTGCATAAATCCTGTAAATTGGTCTCGAGCTTCTTCATCATGATGATGTGCGAACCGTTTCATAGTTTAAAAGGCGGATTGATATTTTCTGACTGTGGTTTGGTTATCGATCCGACTGCCGAAGAGTTAAGTGAGATTGCTCTAGCTGCGGCAAGCAGTGCCAAAACCTTGTTAATGGCAGAGCCAAAAGTGGCGATGTTATCGTTTTCAACCAACAGTAGCGCTAAGCATAAATCAGTAGATAAAGTAATTACCGCGGCGAACTTGGTTAAACAGCGTGAGCCGTTATTAGCAATTGATAATGACGTGCAATTGGATGCGGCTATTATTTCTGAAATCGCTAATGCCAAGTATCCTAATTCAACAGTGAAGGGAGAATCTAATGTATTGATTTTTCCGAATCTAGAAGCGGGGAATATTGGCTATAAACTCGCGCAACGTTTAGGTGGCGCTATTGCTATTGGTCCGTTATTACAAGGTTTAGAAAAGCCAGCTAATGACCTATCACGAGGCTGTAGTATTGATGATATTTACTACATGGTGGCAGTGACGAGCGTGCAAGCTCAAGGCCGCAAGGATAATAATGAGCACTGAAACGTTACTCGCATTACTTGCCCTTATTATGTTTGGCACCTATGTACAAACCATTACTGGCTTTGGTTTAGGGATCATTGTTATTGGTGTGGCGACTGCGCTTAATTTAACGTCTGTTGTAGTTATAGCGGCGGTGGTGAGCTTGGTTGCTCTGGTTAATTGTGCGATAGCCTTATCCAAAAATAAAATGAAACTCGATTGGCAAGCGATTAAGTTTGTCATTATTGGGGTATTTCCTGGCATGTTAGTTGGCGTGACGTTACTTAATATTCTTAGTGTTTCTGCGACCAATATATTGCAGGGGTTATTAGGTCTGATGATCTTATACAGTGGTTTAAATTTGTTTATTAGTCCAAATAAACAAGCAACACCTTCGAGTAATGGTAAATTTCTGGTCAGTGGTTTTGCTTCCGGTTTAACTGGCGGTTTGTTTGGCATGTCTGGTCCGCCGTTAATCGCGCATTTTTATAAACAGCCTTTTGATATAAAAGTGATCCGTAATATGTTGCTGATGGTATTTGCTTGCACTGCGACCACGCGGAGTATTCTGACTGGATTACAGGGACAGCTAGATAAAGATGTGCTAACTCTGACGGTACTGGCGATCCCTTTAGTTATTTTAACGACGATATTGGGTCAACGCTTTCCGCCGCCGTTAAGCCAGACTGCAATGAAGCGCGCAGTATTCATGATATTGATGTTGATAGGTGTGTATCTATTGGCGTTAGCTATTAAGGCATCTTTCTTTTCATAATGGCTAATCCTTTACTGAACATCAGCTATAAATCTTAATCCTAACGTGCCGCTAGCATAGCCACGATATCGAAAAATAGCTGGTTCTCGATAGTCTCAGATAAATCCATCGCAATATTTTTTTGATAATAAGGGCTCAAATCGAGTCCTACACCGAGCGCCATAATGTCGACTGTCGATTGGTATTTGCTAACAATTTCCTTTAGGTGGTTATCGAGATAAAACTTGTCATTGGCTAAATTGGTACTGGTATCCATCGGGCAGCCATCGGATATTATGATAAGAATACGACGACTCTCTGAACGTTTTAACATACGCTGACACGCCCATTCTACAGCCTCGCCATCAATGCCTTCACGGAATAAATCTGTTTTCATTAACGCGGCAATATTGGTTTTAGAACGACGCCAAGGTGTTTCGGCATCTTTGAAAATCATATGGCAAGTTTCATTCAACCTACCTGGATGTTTTGGTCTGCCTTGCTTGCACCAGTCTTTATAAATGCGCCCGCCATTCCAAGCATTGGTGGTGAAACCAAGCACTTCAGTTGTTACACCTGCAATATCCAGTGCACGGATCATGATATCGACAATCAAGGTGATAGCGGCGGTGTGTTGTTTCATTGAGCCTGAACAATCAATGAGGAAATCAACAATGCAGTCTGGTTGTATTTTTTGCTGATGGATAGTGAATAAACGACGTTCATTTGGCGAGCTGATCAGTTGTGATAATCGGCGACCATCGATATAACCTTCTTCGACACCAAATTGCCAACCATTGGTTTGTGGCACACCTAATACATGTTGGAGTTGTTTGGCTAGGCGTTTAACATTGATACCTTGATGGTTTATCTGCAAGTCCAGTTTTTGTCTGTATTCCTCTAATAGTGCTTTTCGCACTAATGTAGCGGCGAACACTTCTTGATCATAAATACGACTGAATATTTGATATCCCTGACTGCTCTGATGCAAAACTTTACTTTCTCCGCTGATCGCTGCAGCCATGATGCTTTCTTCGATATCATCAAACTCCAGCAAGATGGAAAATGCCCGTAACGTTTGCTGTTTTTCCTCACTATCTTCATTACTTTCATCTGGCGACTTAGGCTGGTAGTCGATTACGTTTGCCATTAATTCGGCGATATTTAAGCCATATGGCGAAAACGCTGGCTGACTTTCTCGCTGCTTTCTTAGCTGGGCTAGCGCATGTCCTATCACTGGTGTTATGTCAGCACGGCACATCTCAATTAAATCTTCAAATGCATGAGGAATGGGCTTGGCCATGATCCGGCTTCGGCACACCAGTGCCAAAGTATATAACATCATGCCTAGTTTGCTTTCGGTTAGGCCACTTTGGTAAAAATTATTACACCAATGCTGAAATGCGTAATCGATATTTTTTTGCATGCCCGGCATTGTTTCTGGTGCCAATGATTCAACCCGAAACTGTTCAAGCATTTCAAAAACTAATTTGGCAATTGGCGTTTGTGGTTGTAACTGTCTTTGTAATTCACTATCTGAATGCAATATTCGCAGCGATATTGCATCGACATGCCCACGTAATACCGCTAGATCGTTTACTTGAATATTGTTTACATGTTGTTGTAAATGTACGGCTTGCATCGCTAATGGTTTGGCATTTTGATAAATATTATCGCCACGATAATGCAATGTAGAGTCACTGGTTAAGCTGCGCATTGTTGCTGCGCAAAGTTCTTTGAGCTTTTTTTGCTGTTTTTTGTTGGCCTGAGTTAGCGGTTTTTTACTCATGATGATTCTCGCGTTGTCGGTGATAACCAGGCACTTTGCAATTCTTCACCAAAACAGCGTTGGTAATATTCGGCGATAGTCGGGCGTTCGATATCGTCGCATTTATTAAGAAATGACATGCGAAAAGCAATCGCTGTATCTTGGAATATCTCGCAATTTTCAGCCCATGTGATCACCGTTCGCGGTGACATAATAGTTGAGATATCACCGACAGCGAAGCCTCTACGAGTTAGATCTGCCACGGCGATCATGGCTTGAATTAATTGTTTACCTTGGGCTGTATCCTTTTCTGGTACGCGAGCGAGTACGATCGCTGCTTCCTCTGCGGCAGGTAAATAGTTTAATGTTGCGACGATATTCCAGCGGTCCATTTGTGCATGATTGAGCACTTGCGTGCCGTGATAAATCCCGGATAAATTACCTAAACCAATAGTATTGGTCGTAGCAAAGAGGCGGAAGTAGGGATGCGGGTCGATAACTTTGTTTTGATCAAGCAGAGTAAATTTGCCGTCACGTTCTAATATTCGTTGGATCACGAACATGACATCGGGTCTACCGGCGTCATACTCATCAAACACCAAAGCAACTGGGCGTTGCAAAGCCCAAGGCAACATCCCTTCTTGAAATTCAGTCACCTGTTTTCCATCTTTAAGCACTATCGCATCTTTGCCGACCAGATCGAGGCGACTTAAGTGACCATCTAAGTTAATACGGATACAAGGCCAGTTCAGGCGCGCAGCTATTTGTTCTATATGAGTTGATTTGCCAGTGCCGTGCATGCCTTGGATCATAGTGCGTCGATCGTGTACGAAGCCAGCTAGTATCGCCAAGGTAACTTCAGGATTGAAACAGTAGGCGGTATCAATCTCTGGTACATGCTCAACGCGACCTGAAAAGGCGGGTACTTGCATATCTGAGTCTATGTTGAATAACTCCCTAACAGATAGCATCAAGTCTGGTTTTATTAATCGAATATCATCCATCTCTTTGTTTCCTTTCGCCTTTGCTCGTATTTAGTCAATCGTCTGAGCATGATTCTGGCTTATCACAGTACATAGTGAAATTAGAATTAGCCAAAAAACAACGCTAAGTATCACTTTTTGGAATTATTTGTTTCATTTTATCGTTTTTTATTGACGAGTTTTATTTTTAGTACTAGTGTTAAATCAAGTTTTGATTAGTGGAACGAATGGTTCCACTAATAATAATTATTTAATGTGTGTATGGAGATGTCTGTTATGAGTGAGCAAATAGTACAATCAACGATAACACCTGCTGAAGCGAATTTATCTGACGCAGCTAATCAGGATGTACGAACAGTGGTGCAGGGACCAACAAAAATGACCCCATCAGAAGCCTTCGTGGAAACGATGGTTGCCAATGGTGTTACTGATATGTTCGGTATCATGGGTTCTGCATTTATGGATGCAATGGATATATTTTCACCTGCAGGTATCCGCCTTATCCCGGTTGTGCATGAGCAAGGTGCTGGACACATGGCGGATGGCTACTCTCGAGTGTCTGGTAATCACGGTGTCGTCATTGGCCAAAATGGTCCGGGTATCAGTAACTGTGTGACTGCGATTGCAGCGGCATACTGGGCGCATAGCCCTGTGGTTATTGTGACGCCGGAAACAGGTACTGGCACGATGGGCTTAGGTGGTTTCCAAGAATGTAACCAGTTACCAATGTTCCAAGAATTCACTAAATATCAAGGGCATGTAACTCATCCATCGCGTATGGCTGAATACACAGGTCGTTGTTTCGACCGTGCCATGAGTGAAATGGGACCAACGCAGTTAAATATTCCTCGTGATTATTTCTATGGTGAGAGCACTTGCGAAATTCCAAAACCATCGGTGCTTGATCGTGGTCCTGGTGGCGAAAAAAGCTTAAATGAAGCGGCTGACTTATTAGCGACAGCTAAATTTCCTGTCATCATTTCTGGTGGTGGCGTGGTTATGTCTGGCGCAGTCGAAGAGTGTAAAGCATTAGCTGAACGCCTTGGTGCTCCGGTCGTAAATAGCTACCTACATAACGATTCATTCCCAGCAAGTCACCCATTATGGTGTGGTCCACTTGGTTATCAAGGTTCGAAAGCGGCAATGAAATTAATGTCACAAGCTGACGTTGTTATTGCACTGGGTTCTCGCTTAGGTCCATTCGGCACACTACCGCAACACGGCATGGAATATTGGCCAACTAAAGCCAAAATTATCCAAATTGATGCTGACAATAAAATGCTCGGCCTAGTGAAGAAAATTTCAGTTGGAATTTGTGGTGATGCTAAAGCTGCAGCCATTGCGCTAACTGAGCGTCTTAATGCTCGTGAGCTAGACTGTGATGCAACAAGAACTGAACGTGGCGAAGTTGTTGCTAACGAAAAAGCAGCATGGGAAAAAGAGTTAGATGAATGGACGCACGAACGTGACACATTCAGCCTAGATATGATTGACGAAAACAGTAAAGAGAAACCCTTCTCTGGCGGTGAATATCTGCATCCACGTCAAGTACTGCGTGAGCTAGAAAAAGCCATGCCAGAAGATGTGATGGTTTCTACTGATATCGGTAACATCAACTCGGTCGCTAACAGTTATTTACGTTTTGAAAAGCCACGCAGTTTCTTTGCTGCCATGAGCTTTGGTAACTGTGGTTATGCGTTCCCAACCATTATTGGCGCAAAAACAGCAGCACCAGAACGTCCTGCAGTTTCGTATGCTGGTGACGGTGCTTGGGGCATGAGTTTAATGGAAACAATGACTTGTGTTCGTCATAACATTCCAGTGACAGCTGTGGTATTCCATAACCGCCAATGGGGCGCTGAGAAGAAAAACCAAGTGGACTTCTATAATCGTCGCTTCGTTGCGGGTGAGCTTGATAATCAAAGCTTCGCTGAAATCGCTCGTGCGATGGGTGCTGAAGGTATGACGGTTGATCGCCTAGAAGATGTTGGTCCAGCACTGAAAAAAGCCATCGATATGCAGATGAACGAAGGTAAAACCACTGTTATCGAAATCATGTGTACGCAAGAGCTTGGCGACCCGTTCCGCCGTGATGCCCTATCTAAACCGGTACGTTTCTTAGATAAATATAAAGATTACGTATAAAGGCTTAGGGCTACTAATAGCCTGATGAAAGTCAGGCTTCTTTCTCTTGGATGGATTAGAACATATGGATATCAAAGTGATGTATTCAACAAATAATTTGCTGAATAACTTAAAGGTGCAATTACCAGGATTTATGTTGTGCGTTGTTATTGCTGCCGCAGCATCCTTTGTTTCTGGTAACCACGGCGGTCCTAAATTTCTTTATGCGCTGCTCATTGGTATTGCTTTTAACTTTCTCTCTGATAATCCCAAATGTATACCCGGTATTGAAGTATCAGCCAAAAAATTAGTACGTATTGGTGTGGCTCTATTAGGTGTGAGGATCGCGGTCAGCGATGTGCATGACCTTGGTGCTGCAGGCGTCGGCGCATTAGTTGGCGGGGTATTATTAACCATCAGCTTCGGATTAATTTTCGCCAGATTGTTAAAACTGCCTTCAACGCTCGGATTGCTATCGGGCGGTGCGACTGGTATTTGTGGTATTTCGGCGGCGATGGCTATTTCATCCACGTTGCCACAGAACAGTGACAATGAACATTACACCTTATTGACCGCTATTGGGGTGGCGACATTCTCGACGATTGCCATGGTGACATACCCGATTATTGTCAGCATGTTGGGTCTGACAACGGCAGAAGCAGGGTTATTTCTAGGCGGTGCAATCCATGATGTTGCTCAGGTTGTTGGGGCCGGTTTTATTATCTCGCCAGCAGTGGGTGATGCGGCCACCTTAGCAAAAATGTTCCGTGTCGCCATGCTTATGCCTGTCATTGTCTTCCTCGTTTTCTATTTTCGTGATGCGCGTAATAAGAGCGCTGGCGAAGAAGGCAAGAAACAACCGCTTATTCCGGGATTTTTACTGGTATTTGTTGGGCTGGTGGCAATCAATAGTATGGGGTTGTTATCAGAGCAAATTATCGAAGTTAGTTCGAGTATTTCGAAATGGTGTTTGGTGATATCCATTGCTGGGCTTGGGGTGAAGACCTCTTTTGAGAAGTTATCTAAGCTTGGTTGGCGTCCGATTGTATTGTTCTTAGGTAATGCAATTTTCATCGCCGGGTACATGTTGATCATCGTCTACCTAGGTCGAGTTTCAGGTGGCTAACTGGTCGAACCAATAATTGATAAACAGGACGTGAAAATCAGACCTCCGTCCGAAAGTAGTATGTATTTAAAAGTAACAATCGTGTAACAATCGCAAGGAAGTAAATGATGAGTGAATCAAATTCTTACAATAAAGATCAAGTAGATACAGCATTTTTGTCGGCATTCAGTGACGCATGGAACAACCATGATATTGAAGCTTTGATGACTTTTATTTCAGATGACTGTGTTTTCCATGCCGCTGCAGGCCCAGGTCTTCAAGGCAATACTTTCTCCGGTCGAGAAGATGTGAAGAAAAGTTTCGAAGCTGTCTGGACTAATTTCCCGGACGCCGCTTGGTTAGACGGTGAGCATTTTGTTTCAGGGGAACGTGCGGTGAGTGAATCGACTTTCTGCGCCACTAAACCTGACGGCAGCAAGATTGAAGCACGCATGGTTGATGTATTTACTTTACGCGATGGCAAGATCACCGTGAAGAATGCATTTAGAAAAGACCGTCCTGCTATCGTCTGATCTGGTTGGCTACATCTTAGATTACAGAATTTAATTATGGGGTTTAGATATGATAACTGATTTACAAGAAGCCGTATCTCTACAGGAAGCTGATATTCAGATCCCTAGTCGAGCGACTAAAGCATCTACAAGTTATGACCCCCAATATGACCCTCTAATTGATAATACACCCGGTCATGGAAGGGATTATGCACCGACTTATTGGATTGATACCGCAGGTGAAATCCCTGCAGATGATGGACCAATCGTATCAGATACCGACGCTGATGTAGTTATAATCGGTTCGGGTTATACCGGACTGACTACCGCAATTCATTTGGCAGAAAAATACGGTATCAAAGCTACAGTGTTAGAAGCTAACCGCACGAGTTGGGGTTGTAGTACGCGTAATGGCGGCCAAGCACAATGTGCATCTGGCAGGCTAAAGCGTTCGCAGTGGATTGATCGCTGGGGCGTTGATACTGCTGTGAAGATGCACCAAGAATGCCTCGATGGCATGGCAACATTCAAAAACTTAATTAAAGACATTGATTGTGAACCACAATTGGGCGGACATTTGTATGTTGCTCACCGTGACAAAGCTATGCCAGCGCTAGAAAAAGAAGCCAAAGTGCTGCGTGATGTATTCAATTATGATGCGCGAGTCATGGATGCTGATACGTTAAAAACTCAGTACGTCGATGACAAAGAAGCTGCGGGTGCAATGTTAGAGCCTGAGGGTATCGGTATTCACGCGGGAAAACTGGCATTTGGTTATTTGAAAAAAGCCCGCGCTTTGGGCGTAAAAGTGCATCCAGCAAGTCCAGTGACAGGTTGGGACACGCGTGGCGGTATTCATTATATTCAAACGCCGGGTGGTGTGGTTAAAGCACGCTCTGTGGGAATTGCGACTGGTGGTTACACAGGTCAGAACCTACATAAACAAACCAAAAACAAACTGTTGCCAATTTTATCGAATTCTATGGTGACTCGACCATTAACTGAAAATGAATTGGCCGAGTGTAATTTCAAGACTAATCAGATCATTACTGATACGCGGATCTTGCGTCATTACTACCGATTATTGCCAGATAACCGTGTGCAAATCGGCACGCGCAGTGCAATTACGGGTAAAGATGCTCCCGCACCGATTTACCAGCAAATGTTAGAAAATGATTTAGCTCGTAAATTTCCAGCTTTGAAAAATATCGAAGTTGCTAATGCGTGGTGGGGATGGGTTGATGTCAGTCACGATATGATGCCTCGTGTTCACCAACCTGATCCATCGCAAACAATTTACTACGCCCTTGGGTATGGCGGTAATGGGGTGATGTATTCTGCTCAAGCTGGCAAACGATTAGCCCAGTGGATAGCCGGTGATACCTCTGATTTAGAATTACCAATATTTCGTTCTAATTTAGCTTTTCCAAATATCAAGGAAGTCGTCGAGTCGGAACTTTTCGCTCCGTTTCGTCGTATAGGACAACAATTCTTGTATCGCTGGTACAGCATGAAAGACGAAAAATTTTAGTTCAACCAATTAATTTTACACATAGAAGGATCTAGTAGTCGTTGATTTAATGCAAATAAAACCACGGTAACGCGTGCAAGAACATGCAAGCAACATACCTTGGTCTCCTGAAACTCGGCATCAAATGAATTGATGCCATTTTGAAAGAAAGGTTACTAATATGAAGTTTACTAAGCGTTCATTAATTTCATCAATTTTGGTGGCAGCAAGTATCACACTTATCTCGCCGCTAACTATGGCTAAAACGTATAAAATGGCATTAGGTGATGCCGCTGGTGGTACTCAATGGGAATTAGGTACAAAATTCACTGAACTCCTCGCAGAAAAAACCAATGGTAAAGCTAAAGTTAACCTGTTTCCTAATGGTCAGTTAGGTAGCGAACAAGACACGGTAAATGGAGCATCACTCGGAATCTTAGATTTCTCAGTGTTAGCTATCAATAACGTAACCCCTTTCTCGCCAACGGTTGGCTTGTTAACCATGCCATACCTAATTCAAAGTCCTGCAGATGCGAAAAAACTAACGCAAGGTGATATCGGTAAAGAGTTAGTTAAAAACACGTTAAACGATGCTGGTGTCAGAATTGTCGGTTGGGCTTATTCAGGCTTCCGGGTATTAACCAACTCAAAACGTCCGATTGAATCAGTGAAAGATTTAAAAGGTCTTGTTATTCGTGTGCCTCGTAATGAAATCATGATTGCAACTTATCAAGCCTGGGGCGTCAATCCAACGCCGATGGCTTGGTCAGAAACATTCACTGGTTTACAACAGGGTGTGGTTGATGGGCAAGATAATCCATACATCACAATCTCTGCAATGAAGTTCAACGAAGTACAAAAATACGTAACAAACTTACGTTATATCTTCTCGCTTGAGCCACTCATCATGAGTGAATCAGTATTCCAAGACCAGAGCGCTAAAATGAAAAAGATAATTTTAGAAGCGGGTCAAGAAGCAACTGCTCACAGCTATAAATACCTGTTAGCAACGGAAGAATCTATTAAGAAAGATCTCACTCAAAAAGGCATGGTTATCAGCTCACCAGCTAACGATGAAAAAGAATGGATCAGTAAAGTTAAGGCAACAGTCTGGCCTAAGTTCTACGCGAGTATTGGAGGCAAACAAAAAATAGACCAAGCTTTAACATTACTAAAAAATTAGGTTGATTTTTAAAAGGGTTTAGCTAGCAAAAAATAGGACATCCCTTTTGCTAGCTAAAATTTATAAGGACTGATTTCGCTTTGAGTATAACTAGATAATAAACGATATTTATACTCAAAATGAATGTTGACTAGGAGGTTATATGTCTGTCTTTAAAACAATTATTAAGCATTTGAATAATACAGAAGAGTATTTATGTACTCTGCTGTTGACCGCTTTTGTCATACTACTGTTTCTACAAATTGTGTTTCGCCAACTGTTTCAATACTCGATCCCTTGGGGTGATGAAGTCGCCACTTATATGTTTGTTTGGTTTGCTTATTTAGGCGCATCAGTCGCGGCAAAAATGTCTGCTCATAATCGGGTTTCTTTTCAATTTAGTCCTTTCCCACCCATCGTTCGCAAGGTGAGTGAGACGTTCGCTGATTTTCTGTGGATTGTCTTCAATATGTATTTTGTTTATCTCAGTTATGACTTTGTTTTCAATAAGATGAATTTGTTTTGGAAGTCGCAAACCACAGGTATTCCAATGAAGTATTTCTACATGGTATTACCGCTCGCTTTCACTTTAATGACATTACGTATTTTATGGAATAACTACGAACGCTGGTTTAAAGGCATAGAAGCGCTAGATCCAGAACAAGAAGAATTAAGAAAGATCAAAGAAATGAATAAGAACAACCAAGAATAAAGTAAGCGCAACAAACGACAAAACAGAATTTAAAACAGTACTTAAAAAGAATGAAAATAGTTACACACGGAAAACTATAAAAATAAACTTTAAAAAGAAGCACTGTCAGATGTTTTAATTAACTAGGAAATAATCATGGAAGCATATTTATCACTGATACTTTTTGGCGGCTTTCTGGTGCTGCTACTGCTGGGGGCTCCGATAACGATCTCACTGGCAGGCGCATCGATGGCAGCATATTTATTGCTGGATAAAAACCCCATAGCATTGGTACAAATAGCATTTACTTCTGTTGGTAACTTTCCATTAATGGCTCTGCCCGCGTTCGTATTGGCTGGTGCCTTGATGGAGGCCGCCGGGATCTCCAAACGACTGGTCGATATAGCGGAAAGTATCGCTGGGCCTGTGACTGGCGGACTCGGTGCTGCAACCGTTATCGCTTCTTTATTCTTCGGCGCTATTTCCGGTTCTGGTCCTGCAACAACCGCTGCGGTAGGTATGTTAATGATTCCTGCCATGGTTAAGCGCGATTATGAACGTAGCTACGCTTGTGCAGTAACGGCGTCTTCAGGTGGTTTGGGTATTATCGTGCCACCTTCAATCCCTATTGTTATCTTCGGTATTGCAGCCATGGGGCTCATGCCGCCACCGGAGGCCATTGATTTACATGGTCAGTTTGCATCGCTGTCAATTCCTAAATTGTTTATCGCAGGTGTTATCCCAGGTTTCATCATGGCGACTACATTGATCATCACGAACTACATTATTTCTAAAAAACGTGGCTATAAAGGCATGACCGAAGAATGGTCGTTTGGCGATGTAAAACGTTCGCTGCGTAATGGTATTTGGTCTATTTTAGCTCCATTTCTAATCTTGGGTGGTATTTACAGTGGTCTATTCACGCCAACCGAATCAGCTATTGTTGCCATCTTCTATTCACTGTTTATTGGTTTCTTTGTGCACCGTGAAATCAAATTTGCAAGTATCTTTAAATCACTCAATACCACGACGTGGATCACGGGTCGAGTTCTGTTGATTTTGTTTGCTGCGACCGTATTTGGACGCCTGTTGATCGAACAACAAATTCCGGTATTAGTGGCCGATTCATTATTAAGTTTAACTAACAACATGTACCTGATTTGGACCCTGACCATCTTCTTGCTGTTATTCATCGGCATGTTCATGGAAACACTGGCTGCAATCATGATCATTGTGCCAGTGCTATTGCCAATCATGTACATGCTGGGCGCTGATCCAACCCATGTTGGTATCGTGATTGTTTGTGTGCTGTCGATTGGTTTTGCTACGCCGCCACTAGGGGAAAACATCTTCGTTGCTTCCGGTATTGGTGGATCAACGGTAGAGCAGATTACCGCGCGGATACATCCTTTTGTACTGGCATCGGTTGTCTCCATTTTCATTATCGCTTTCTTCCCAGGATTAACATTGTGGCTGCCTAGCATGGTTGGTTATTGATCACGAGTTCGCAACGAAATAGATAAAATGGGCTAAGTGATTATGTTTTCATTAGCCCAATAACAACGAATTTGGAGAATATTATTTATGAATTACAGTGCTTTTAAAACAACGTTTCCTACAGCGTTTTTGACTAGAACGAGCTCAGCTATCTTGCTCGTGAGTATGGTGATGTTTAGCTCTCTGGCGAACAGCACAAGTACGGCAGATGACAGCAAAGTTATCTCTGTGGATGAGCAACGCGTTATTACATTACTGGCTAAAGCAGTCAAACACGTCGAAGAGAACGGCCCTAAATCTGTATCTGTGTTTGATTCCAGTGCAGAATTCATTGATAACGAATTATATGTTTTTGCTATTCGTGTTGATGGCTTGTTTCTAGCCAGTGGCGGTTCTTCAATGGTGTTAAAAGGCGATTTAGTTTGGAATACGCCGGATGCTTTTGGGCAAGTATTTTTCCATCGGATTATTGAAAAAGCTATTGCCGACGGAGAGGGGGTGGTTGAGTACTATTGGACTAATCCGGTTAGTCGCAGTAATAAACCTAAACGAACTTTATTCAAGCGTGTTGGCGATATTATCGTAGCCGTAGGTTATCACCCTGCAGGCAATACGCTTATTAAGCAAATCGGCACATTAGATGACACCATTATTGTGATGATGGCAGATAAAAAAAGTTAAAAAAGTTAACTGAAGTATTTTCAATTTAAAAAGGACGGGTATTTATGTTTTATATTCCTATTAAAGCGAGTGTTGAAGCTGAATTGAACAGTTTAATTGAAGCCGTTACGCAGGCTAAAGATGTGTTTCAAAACGCTTTGAGCAAAACAGGTTGTGAACAGGTAAGCAAAGCGGATAAATTAGCCCGTAAAGTCGGTAATTATCGCTCTGGTTTACGTTATTTAAAACATACGGGTGGATTGTCTGATGAAGCCTTTTTTGAAACATTTAATAGTAAACTTTATTATCAGATCCAGCAGGATGCCAGTGATTGCTTAGTGTATATTCGCGGTATGCGAATTGAAGATGCTGAATACAAGATCACCCATATTAAAACTAAATTAGAGGATGATATCGAGCAAAAATATGCACTTGCCTTGATTGAAAAGATGCATTATCACCGCAAACAACTGGCAGTGTATAGCGATGTTGATAGCTTCATTAGCGCGTACTTAGAAAAAGTAAATTGGCTATCTGCTATTTATGCAGCGGAGTCGAGCGCAGATACGTTGGTAAGTGAATTCTTTTATGGCAAGTTATCTGCTTCAGAAGCAGCAGCGTAAACAGTTTTGAAATTATGTATTTTTTAATGCCACTGAAACCCAGATTTTGGGATAAGTGGCATTTTTTAATGTAAAACTATTTGTTTGTTACTAAACGCTGCAATGCTAAATAACGCGTATCTTGTCTATCTTCTTCAATACACACCGACAGTAAATCATCAATAAAGTGCAGTAACGCGCGGCGTTCGATTAGTTTGATTTTCTCTTGCTGCTCAACCGTTAACATGTGATACATGGTTGCGGCACCAAAATCCCCAAAGATGATATTAGCTTGCGCATCGAACAAGGTATTGTGCGCGTACAAGTCGCCATGACAGACTTGATTCGCATGTAAATGCTCGAACACATCTTGCATCTGATTTACGATCTTATCGATTTGGCTGATAGAAAGTTGAAAATCACTTGGGAAGGTATCTCGAGTACAACTATCAAAACAAGGTGGTAAGCCAAGGTTGCTATAATGCGCGGGGATCAAGTTCATGATTAATGCGAGGTAATTCGGTTCAATCACTTGCGCTAATGACTGCACTAGGTTGGGGTGATTACCGACTTTTAAGCAAGCCTGCAATTCATCTTCAGGATAACCATCACTGGTGATCTCGCCTTTAAACACTTTCACGGCGATGTCCGCTGGGAATTGTGTTTGCGCTTCAATCCAGTTTGCTTGTGAAATAATACCCGAAGCACCTTGGCCTAAAACATGTTGGAGCTGATAGCTGGTCGACGCAACTTGCGGTACTTGGTTTATCATTTCGTCTTTCTGCAGTTCACAAAATGGATTACCCGCAAAAGCCAACCAAGCTAACTTAGGTAAAGATAATATTTGTGTTGGAACATGAGTTAGCTTATTGGCTGATATGCGTAATAATTCGAGATTATGCAGCTTTGCCATGCTCTGTGGTAATGCAATTAACTGGTTACCCGCTAAGGCTAATTTCTGTAGGCGAGGGCGCTCACCTAAGCTTTCTGGTAATACTTCTAAGCGGTTATCGGTGAGGATCAACCAGCGTAGTTTTTTCGGCAGGGAATGCTCAGGGACTTGGTTTATTTGGTTGGCTTTAAAGCCCACCATTTCTAAGTTTTCGCAATCACCTAATATACTTGGTAAGGTTTCAAAGCGGTTATTTGAAGCAAAGAGGATCTTAAGCTTAGTGAGCTGCACTAACTCAACAGGAAGGTCGGTTAACAGGTTATTAGATAAATCTAAGATCTCCAAACTGTTGGCTAGCGATAAAATTTCCAGTGGAAATTCAGTTAAATTTTCAGATAGTGTTAAACGCTTGATGCCAGCTAATGCACCTGATTTTAGCTCAGAAAGACAATGCAAAATAATAAATCCAATAACATAAAAGTGATAAGTTCAATGAGAATAATTAAACACAGAAACTCACAATCGAACTTTAAAGTAAAAATTAGCTGGCTAGTCTACGTGAAAAGATCAAAAAAGGGCATATTTCTATACCCTTATTAGAACGCTTATTCTGGGTTTATTTTACGAAAAGGTTAGCTATAATGTGTCACTAGCTACGACAGTTGTCAGCAAGTTCACGTATATTAAATGGTAAGTTCACTACTGATACCTGATTACCAATAGATGATATAGCATCGCCTAAAATACCTTTTTCAGTCACTATCAGCTGGTTGTTTTTGAACATGTTACCTTGCGGAATTACCACTGATGACGGGCCAATGAAGGTCAGTTTATTGGTTCGATAGTTTTTATCTTCATCCCCATTTTTATCTACATAGTAAATGCTTCCTGCAAGAAAATCTGTTACAAGAGCGCCTCCGTAGAGAGGGCTTATATCATCGGCAATGGTTAGATGATGGCTCAAGCGCTCTCTGGTGGTGATGTTTCCTTCATCACCTTTCATAAAAAGCTTCCTGATTTAGTCAGCAATATCATTCAATAACCACTTTTTAGTCATGTGTGAACCCTATAGATTATATTTTCATAATTGAATCAAAGTGTATTTTAATAACAATGATTAACTCTAAATTTAGTTTGTTAGTAGTTGGTAATATGGTTTTAATCGTTATTTTAGTTACTAATACTAAACTCCAAAAGCTTATTTACAATCATTCTCATTTAGATTACGGTGTTTGCCTTCTTTGGATTACAGTTAATTTGTTACAGGAAGTAACTTAATATGATAATGAATAGTTGTTTTTGTGTATCTAGGGTATTCATTCAATGAAGCGATTTGCCTTATTGTTGGTATTGGCTATTAGCTTCTCATGTTATGCCATATCACCATTACAAAATAAATCAAATCATGTTGGTGTTGTCGTCATTGATTGGACTCATGCTGAAACGTTACTTGCTCTTGGTATTGAACCCTTAGGGATCGCACAGAAACAAGACTACGCGGCATGGGTAAAAGAGCCAAAAATCCCTGATCATGTAGTCGATCTTGGTTTACGAACTCAACCTAACCTCGAAATTATCCGAGAATTGTCTCCTAATAAAATTTTTATTTCTCCTATGTTCAGTGCGTTATCGCCACAGTTAGCCAAGATAGCAAAGGTTAAAGAGATTGGGTTATATGCTCAAGGTGAGGTTAACTTGTTGGCGATGGAGAGTATGACGCGTGTTTTGGCGTCGGAAGTGGGTGTCGAAGCGAGCGCAGAGCAATTAATCAAGCAAACTCGAAATTATATCAATACATTGAAGCAGAAAGTGCCCGCTAATTATCCGCCCGTTGTGATTGTTCAATTTATGGATGCTAATCACTTACGCGTTTTTGGTAAGAATAGTTTATATAAGGCCGCGATTAATGCACTCGGCGTTAAAAGTGCTTGGACTGGCGTGACTAACCAATGGGGGTTTTCCCTGATTGCTATTGATGAGTTGATTACGATAGAAGGGCAAGTAATAGTGGTTGAGCCGCTACCTGTTGGCACAAAACAAGCCTTAGTAGACAACCAACTGTGGCAATATATTCGTACTAAGTCAGCTAAACCAGTTTTAACGATACCTGCAATATGGAGCTTTGGTGCACTGCCTTCGCTAGCTCGGTTTGGCGCTCTGTTTGTTGACGCGATTTCCGGACAGCAACTTATTAATCAAGGACATCGATAAATGCAATTGAGTCCTCGTTTATTAATCATTCCTTTGTTGATCTGTTTTATTTTTTTGGTTTTTTTGCAACTGAATAGTGTTGGTTTTCTGTCTGATAATTTGCGTAGTCTGTGGGATTTAGACCCTCTCTCTAGCCGTAGTATTACTTTATATTTTAGCTGGTGGCCAAGATTAGTTACAACTTTGCTTGCTGGTGCAGGGTTAGCTATCGCGGGCGTTTTGATGCAACAAGTATTACGTAATCCATTAGCTTCACCTGCCACACTCGGTGTTGCGAGTGGCGCTAATCTGGCGCTATTAATGGCGACTTTATTTACACCTAATTTAATGCTTTGGTCTGCTTCAGCCGTGGCAACATTTGGCGGTGTCACGTCAATGTTGGTGGTTTTTACCTTAGCGTGGCGCAGTGCATTATCACCCTCTGTTGTTATCGTTGCAGGCCTGGTTATTAATTTATATTGTGGATCTTTTGCAACAGTATTGCTGTTGATGAACCAAGAAGAATTAAATGGATTAATGATTTGGGGAGCTGGCTCATTAGTGCAGAGTAGTTGGGATGATGCAATTTTCTTGGCGCCACGTCTTATTATTGCAACGAGTATTATGCTGTTTTTTGTGCGGCCATTAAGTTTATTAGAATTATCAGATAATAGTGCTACTAGCTTAGGTATTTCATTAGCGCGTATACGTATTATTACTTTAGCTGTTGCGGTGTTATTAACGGCGTGGGTCGTGAGCAGCGTGGGTATTATTGGTTTTATTGGCTTGGCTGCGCCCGCATTTGTACGTTTGTTGGGTGTGAAAGGGTTATTACAGCGAATTTTATTGTCTGCGCTGTTCGGGGCTTTATTACTGAGTTTGACTGATTTACTTATTCAACAGTTACCCAAAGTATTGGCGATGTTCATTCCAACTGGCGCTGCAACTGCTATATTAGGTGCCCCGCTATTATTATGGTTATTGCCTCGATTACCTCTCAAATCTCAAGCTGAAAATCAAGTGCTCACCAGAGCTAAATCGCCTAAAAATCAAGAACTATCGAGTAAGAAAGTAGTCATGTTAGTGGTGATGATATTGGCCTTTATTGGTATTTTTAGTTTGATTGGCAAGCAGTTACATGGCTGGACTTGGTTACCTGAAAGTGAGAACTGGGGATTGCTTGAATGGCGATTACCTCGCTTAATTGGTGCTGCTGCGGGTGGTTTAATGCTTGCTGTTGCAGGTACCGTGCTCCAGCGCTTAACTGGTAATCCGATGGCGAGCCCTGAAATTATGGGGGTGAGTTCTGGCGCGGCGTTAGGGTTAATTATTGCTATTTTTTCTGGTTTAGGTGCAACGTCATTTGGGCTTTATGCGGGAGGGACTGCGGGGGCAATGGCGACTATGGGGATTTTGATATTACTTAATCGTCGCAGTGGCTTTCAACCGGAACGTTTGTTATTAACTGGTGTGGCGATCACCGCTTTGATGGATGGGGTGCAAAGCTTCATCTTAGCAGGGGGGGACCCTCGAAGTTACCAATTACTTGCGTGGTTATCGGGGTCGACTTATTACGTTAATGCCGACTCCCTTGTTGGCATTTCAATATTCGCCGTTGTGTTAACAGTGATCGCTTTAAGTTGTAGCCGATGGCTTGATATTTTACCTTTGGGCAGCAACGAAGCGATGACTTTAGGTGTTAATGTACAGCGCGTACGCTTGCTGTTATTAGGCTTAGTCGCAGTACTTACTGTGGTGGCAACATTGGTGGTTGGGCCGTTAAGTTTCGTGGGATTAATGGCACCGCATATGGCAAGAATGGCTGGCTTTAACAGTGCCCGAGCCCATATTTTGACTGCGGGTATTTTTGGTATGCTATTAATGTTGTTAGCTGATTGGCTAGGGCGTCAATTGTTGTATCCGCAAGATATTCCCGCTGGTTTAATGGCATCTCTCATTGGTGGCTTGTATCTAATGTGGGGTCTACGTCGATTATGAAATTATTAATTATGCTGACTAAAGGCCAAGCATTACCGATTGTTTTCGCATTAGTATTATGCGGATGTAGCGCGCTATTGAGTATTAGCGTTATTGGTTTTATTCAATATAAATTAGCCTCCCCCGAAGGTCTATTGACGAGTTTATTATTTGAGTTTGCTATTTTACTCTCCGCACTTTTTATTATTACCATGCTAGCCCAAGTAACCCTGTATTATTTAGGTCATAGATTTGTGTTTGAAAAACGCTATGAATTGGTTTCTCGATTATTAAATACAGATATAGAACAGCTAGAAAAACTAGGTAGCGCCACCATTTTAGCAGGTTTAAATGTCGATGTTCGTAATGTCACTATTGCATTTGTACACTTACCTGAATTAATTTATGGATTGGCATTAGCGGTTCTGACCTTGGGTTATTTGTGGTTTTTGTCTCCGGCATTATTGATGGTCAGTATCGCTATGCTGTCTATCACTGGCATAATTGGCTATTGCTTGTGGTTAAAATAAACGGTTATATTCAAGTCGTACGACAATATGATGATGCGCTGTTTAGTGACTATCAAGCGATGCTCGATGGT